>Ga0209288_10000078_pt1 | contig 30300 bp, 21 predicted proteins | sample PPLLaktember2015_4_FD_187261 | JGI IMG/M metagenome (GOLD analysis project Ga0209288, IMG submission 187261) | Freshwater sediment microbial communities from Prairie Pothole Lake near Jamestown, North Dakota, USA - PPLs Lake P8 Core (1) Depth... | ecosystem: Environmental > Aquatic > Freshwater...
AATTGCAATAGGCTGATTAAGGCGGTGGGAGTTTATATGTTTGACAAGGGGAGATTGCATGGCAAAGAATAATAGAAAGGCTCTTGCTAAAGTCACACAAAATAAGAAATCTCACGACATTCCTGTTGAATATACTCCAAACGATAAGCAGACTATTTTTCATAATGTTGGTACGGATATTTGTATGTACGGCGGGGCCAAGGGCGGGGGAAAAGCTCAACCTTTGGATTGTGAAGTATTAACCCCTAATGGATTTAAAAAGATGGGAGACATACAAATAGGGGATGTAGTCGTAAACCCTGATGGAGGTACTTCCACTGTTATTCAAGTGCATCCACAAGGGATTCAACAGGTTTACGAGATAGGTTTTGTAGATGGGGCATTTACTAAGTGTACCCTAGACCACTTATGGAAAGTAAAAAAAACAGACAAGAAAAAATCACGTGTTATTGAGACACGAGACATCATAAAACACTTTGATAATAAGTATGTAAATAACCTACTCATACCTCTAACTAAACCTTGTGAATTTATAACTGCAGAGGAGGAGTTACCAATCCATCCATATGTGTTAGGGTTGTTATTAGGTGACGGTTGTTTGACTTACTCTAATAGAAGAATATCGCTCACAACGGATGATGATTTTATTGTAAATGAGCTTAAAGAGTTAGGGTATACTTTTGCTATTAGTGTAAAACAAAAGACTAGAGCAAGGAGCTTAACATTTAATAAAGTATCTCATTTATATTTAAAAGAACAATTAAAAAAACTAGGGTTATTATCTCACTCTGCCAACTCAAAATTTATTCCTAATATATATTTAGAATCAAGTATAGAGGATAGATTTGAGTTATTAAGAGGACTTATGGATAGTGACGGATATGTAGATAATAGGGGACATTGTGAATTTACTACTATATCAATGGTTCTTGCAGTAGACACACAACAATTGATTTGGAGTTTAGGTGGTAAGGCAACAATAAAACAAAAGAAATGTTCTTATAAAAAAGATGGTGTAAAAGTTGAATGTAATGATGCTTTTAGACTTTATATACAAACACCAAAAAATTCAGAAATATTTAAGTTGCCTAGAAAAAAAGAACGATGTACTGATAAATTTAATGGTGGAATTTCTAAATTACAACGTAGAATAACAAGTATAGAATATTGGGGTGATGCTGAATGTAAGTGTATTACTCTAGATAGTGAGAATCAGTTATATATTACTGATGATTATATAGTAACTCATAATTCATGCGCCTTAGTTATGGATGCCCTTATGTATGCTGTAGATTATCCAGGAGCATTGATATATTTGTTTAGGGAGAGTTACGATGATTTAGAGGCCAATATTATAAGAGAGTGGAAAACCAAAGTCCCTAAGGAATTATACGAATACTCTGAAACGAAGCATATTGCTAAATGTATAAATGGCAGTGAAGTAATATTTAGATATATCTCAAATGACCAAGATGCTGATAGGTATAGGGGTCGTTCGATGGACTATATTGGCGTTGACGAATTAACCAAGCATAGTAAAGAAAGTATACAAATATTGCTTTCTTGTTTGAGAAGTCCAAAGGGATTTCCTCCTAGGTTTAGAGGTACGACGAATCCAGGCTCAAAAGGCCATAATTGGGTTAAAATGGATTTCGTTGAGGCCACTGATTATGGCAAATATATTATAAAAGATCCAGTTACAGAACAATCAATTTCTTTTATTCCTGCCACAGTGTATGATAACTATGTCATAATGGAAAATGACCCTAACTATGTTAAGAGGTTGGAGAATCTACCAGAGAGAGAACGTAAAGCCTTTCTGTTAGGTGATTGGGATTTATTCGAAGGACAGTATTTTAATTTTGTTCGTTCTGTTCATGTGGTAGATAATATGGTTATTCCGAAAGACTGGGATAGATACGTTTCCCTTGACTATGGATTAGATATGTTGGCGGCATACTGGACAGCATTTGATCCGCAGGGGAAAGCTCATGTATACAGAGAAGCCCACGTTCCTAATTTAATTATTTCTGAGGCAAGAGAATTAATAAATTCTATGACATTACCGAACGAAAATGTAGTTTCATATATTGCTCCACCTGATTTATGGAACAGGAGACAGGACACAGGAAAGTCCGCTGCTGAAATATTTTCAGAAAGTGCAGATGGAATATTCTTAATTAAAGCTAGTAATGATAGGGTGCAGGGTTGGTATAACATGAGAGAGTGGCTAAGAATCCACAAAGTTAGAGATGAGCAAACTGGTGCAGATATATTTGTGTCTAACATGGTTATATCAAGTGAGTGTCCTTGTTTGATAAGAGGTATTTCAGAATCACAGGCAGACGAGAAAAATCCTAGTGATGTTGCAAAAGAGCCTCATATCTTGACACATAGTTGCTTGACTGGTGATACTATTATTGAAACTGTAACTGGTGGTATTAGAATAGATGAATTAATAGGGTCTAATCATTTAGTATATTGTATAGATGATAAAACAAGGAAACAAGAAATAGGTTTGGCTTATGATGTTAGAATGACAAGCCCTAAAGAAAAGGTGTATAAGGTTGATTTAGAAGATGGCAGATTTGTGAAAGCAACAGCAGACCACAAACTACTTACTGAAAGAGGTTGGGTAGAATTAAAAGATTTAAAATTAGATGACGAAATAGTAACTATTGATGGACAGACACCTTGCGATATGTTATAATATAAAGTGAGGTGAGAGTATGTATGTAGAGTTAGATGGTATTAAATTTTACAAAGATAGTAAAGGTTATTATAGTGGTGCTTTTAAATATAAAAGGCTTCATGTTTATATTTGGGAAAGGGAACATGGTAAAGTACCTAAAGGTTATCATGTGCATCATAAAGACGAGAATAAAGAAAATAACGAATTAAGCAATCTGGAGTTGATAGAAAAAAGTAGACATCTTAGTTTACATTCTAGTACGAAAGAAAATGTTGAACGCATCAAAAAAGTTTTAGAAGAAAAAGCAAGACCAGCCGCTATAAAATGGCATAAGTCTAAAGCGGGTAGAGAGTGGCACTTAAAACATTACGAAGATATGAAAGATAAGTTTCATGCGACTAAAGAAATAATCTGTTTAGTCTGTGAGAAAAAAGTAGAAGTGCCTCTTGGTGGAGGGGGAAAAGAAGGACATAAATTTTGTTCTAATAATTGCAAATCCACACACAGAAGGCGTTCTGGTGTAGATAATATAAAAGCAAATTGCATATTATGTGGTAAGGAATTTGAAAAAAACAAATATTCCAAAGTGGTATATTGTTCTCGTTCCTGTTCTGCTAAGGTTAACAGAAAAATTCAATTAGAAAAAATGGACTCAAATAGAACAAGTTAGTGGGTGACGAAATGAAAATCAAATCAATAACTTTTATCGGTGAAGAACCTGTCTATAATATGGAAGTAGACAGGTTTCATAATTTTGCGGTAAATGGAGGAGTGATAGTCCACAACTGTGACTCCATTAGGTATCTCCTTAGTAATCGACCAGCTCCTACAAATCCTGGTGCTACATATTACAGTGATGATGAGGATGATGATGATATTGATTTAAAAGGTGGCTATTTCGACAGTTAATTATTTGGCATAAAACATAGCACGTGCCACGTGTTGAGGACATTGTTACCCGATCGACAGGTTCTTTTTTTATGCCTTTTATAAATGGTCGGGTTATATTATTTTTAGGAGGATTTATGAAGTACAGTATTATTTACGCAGATCCACCATGGAAGTATGAGGATAACCGTTGTCAAGGTGCGTGTGAAAGGCATTACGCTACATTAAGTAATAAAAGAATATGCGAGTTACCCGTCAACAAATTAGCCGCTGAAAACAGCGTACTTTTTTTATGGGCTACTTATCCTATGTTAAAAGAGGCTTTTGAAGTAATTGACTCGTGGGGTTTTACATATAAAACAATCGCATTTCAATGGGTAAAGTTAAATAAAAGCGGGAATGGGTATTTTTTAGGATTAGGTCGTTGGAGTAGGTCTAATACTGAACCATGCTTATTAGCAGTAAAGGGCAAACCCAAGCGTGTGTCTGCTAGTGTTAGACAATTAATTACATCTCCTTTAAGACGTCATTCACAGAAACCTGATGAGACACGAGACAGAATAGTTGAACTTGTAGGAGATTTACCAAGATTAGAGTTGTTCGCCAGAGAAAAAATAGATGGCTGGGATTCGTGGGGGAATGAAGTAAAAAACAATATAAAACTTTCTTTGGAGGATTTATGATAAGTGAATTAACTATATTAATGTTAGTGCATGGATTAAGTATTCTATGTGGTGTATTTGTGGGATATAAGATAGCAATGAGGTGCGTTGATTTAGATTTAAAGTATGATAATGATGTTGATATACCTAGCTTTGAGCCAGAGGATATTGCAGAGCCACTACTAAGCAAGATATTCCCTAGCGAGACTGTGAAAAAGGCTATTAAAAATGCTATAAAGAAAGATTCTAAATTTGATGATGATACTTATATAAAGCCAATGACACAAGAGGATATAGAGGATAATGGTAGAAAACACGCTTTTTATGATTAAGGAGGTGTAATTTTGTTAAAGGCATTACTTAGCACGAAACGAGAAAGTGAAACAAACGAAAAAGCTAGTGTAAATCCTAACACTCCAGTGGAGCAAGAACTAGGGATTAAGATTGCTAGTGATTTGTATTCAGCGGACGCTGCTAAAACAAGCACTATTGATGAGTTAGGTTTTACTATTGAAGATAACTGGAAGGACGAAGAAAAGATATACAAAGGTGGAGGTCTCCAGTGGTGTACTGATTTTGCATACCGTAGTAAACGTATGAGAAAGATAAGACCTAACAGCGAGGATAATTTTGTATTTAATGCAGTCCAAATACAAATGTCAAATATTACATCAACTACACCAGAAATAAAGATTACAGGCACAAAAAACGAGCATGAGGTACAAGCTCATAAAATACAATGTGCAAGTCGGTACAATGATGAAAAGAACAACTTTGATTTATTGTGGAGACGATCTGTTTTAGATTTCTTGAAGTATGGTCCAGCTATAATGAAGGTTTCGTGGGATTCAGAGAAGTATGGTGGTAGGGGTCCCGATAGGTGGATTGGTGATGTTGCGGTAGAAAAAGTTAGGAAAGAAGATTTTCTACCAGACCCAGCAATACTTGATTTAGAATTAGATATGGATTCATGTTCTTTCATAATTCAAAGATACAGAAAAAAACTTTCTTATATTCATGACCGTTGGGAAGAATACGGGAAACACGTAGGAACTGATACTAACACCGATATTGATGTTAATGAGGGATTCAATCCTCAAATGACGTATGTGTATGAATACTGGCACAGAGGATTCCCTGAGTATATGCCTAAAGGTAGGAAAAAAGAATTAGAACAAAGGGCAATTGACCTAGAGGAAAAAGGTTATATTTACAAGGCAAAAGATATACTCGATATGTCAAAAGGAGATATAGACGGTGTTCACGTAGCATATTATGCTGATGGTGTTTTACTTGAATATGTTCCTTATGTATACGACCATGGTAAATATCCTTTTGCTTTTTCTACAAGATATGATGATGAAATAAGTCAATGGGGTTTTGGTGAGATAAGGAATATAAAAATACCCCAGGTCTTGCATAACAAAGCTGACGAAGTGGAAATGGAGGCTATGTCAAGGCAAGGGCTTGGTGGTTTCTGGTACAGGAGAGGTTCTATTTCTCCTAAACAACTAGAAAAAATCAAAGAGGACAACGGAAAAGGTGGAATGTTTTTTGAAGTAAACGATACAAACGGTATATTGCCACGTGAGGGTGTTCAAGTTCCACCTAGTATAACTAATTACAAAGAACATAAACAACGTATGGTAGAGACTGTTTCACAAGTTACAGCTATACAACAAGGAATAAGTCCATCCGCCTCAATGCCATTTAAAAGTTTAGCTGAATTAGGGGCACGTACTGACGTAAGAATGAGATCGGCTGCTGAAAAGCTAAAATACCTACTTATTAAAGTTAATATGATAAGGATAGATTTGTTCGAGCAATTTTATACAGAAGAAAGATACTACAGGCTAAAAGGTCCAGACGGAAAGATAGTAGAGGATGGAACAATCTCTAATCAAATGATGTATGACGTATGGATAAGAGAAACAAAAACAGATGAACTAGGAAACACAATCAATTTAGAGGAGCACTTTATACCTGACTTTGATATAGAGGTTGACGTAATATCTAAAAAACCTACTGACAGAAACTTCTACGCTAATATAGCTTTCACTATGTTTGATAGAGGAGCTATTACAAAAGAAGATCTATGGAAAACAGTAGACGAAGGAAGATTGCCAGATTTGGATATAGTAATGCAGCACTTGATGGCACAAGACAATATCCTTGCAATGACTTCCCAATTAGGTGAACTGCCACCAGAAGTACAACAAGAAATAATGCAAAGCAAGATGGCAGAATTACAGATGATAGTACAAGAGGCAAAAAGAATGATAGAAGAAAACCAAATGATGCAAAAGGGTAAAGGTGGTGGCGGTGGTGTGAACAACCCACAAAACCAAACTAACAAGCCCCAACAGCAACCTAAACCAAAAGAATTTGCTGACAATCTTGAATATAGTGGAGGACTTGTTGGAGGACAAAATTTTGATAATTCTTTAACAAGATAGTTCGGTTAGTATTTCACTCGAAAGAGTGTTTTTTTATAACTAAAATTCGCTTGAGAATAGCGTAAAAAACTCAAAGTTTAAGGAGGAAATATGTATTTAGATAATGACAAAACCTTTAACGAAGGTCAAGAGGGAGTCGTAGACCCTAAAGATAATAGGCAAGATGAAATCGATTATTCTAACACTGATTTGGATGTGGAGTTAGAAACCGAGGAGACATATGAGGAGGACTCTAACAACAGCGTATATGAATACGGTGAGGAAGAATCCGAAGAAACATATGAGGAGGTTGAAGAGGAAGAGGAAGTAATCGACACCACTCCACAAACTAAAAATAAGCAGACAAAAGAAGAAAATTCTTTGTATGCCAGAGTTAGAAGAAAAGAAGAGGAGCTCGCTAAAAGAGAGGCTGCTATTAGAGAGGCTGAAATAGAAAGGCACATTGAAACTGATATGTTGCACCCAGATAAAGTCTGGGAGTATTCCGAAGAACATGGCATATCAGAGGATGTTGCTAGAAAAATATTGAGGCTTGAAGCTAAACAAGTTGCTAATCAAATGAAACTTGAATCAGAAGTTAGACGAGCTAAAAATAAAGAACAATTAGAGGAACTAAAAAAGAACTCGTTGTATCCTCGTTTTGAGGCTAGACTAGAATCTTTGATGGCATCTAACCCAGACGTAGAGGCGAAAGTTGCTTTTAGGTATCTAATTGGAGAAAACAGCGAGGAAGTTGCACAATTACTAGAAAAAAAAGTTGAGAAACGTACATTAGCTAATGTGCAAGACAATATGAGGAGACGAGGCATCAAAGGAAGTGATGGTGCTGAATCAATTGCAAGTAAGTCGTTGTTATCTGGGGACGAGCTCGACATGACAATGGCTTTTGGCAACAATCCTAAAAAGATAGCACAGTATGTAAAAACAGAATCTAAAAAATTAAGGAGATGATAATATGAAAGGTTTCAACTGGGCTGGAGATTTAAACGGTCAAAAAAATCCATTAGTTAGAAAATTTTATATACCAACAGCAACCGTCATTGAAAAAGGCGAACCTGTTAGATTTACACCAGGTACAGGAATCGTTGTGTTAGACGATCCTACAGACCTACAAGATGCTATATTAGGTGTATCCATGCAAGAACACGCTGCAAATAGTGGAACAACACTTGAAGTTTCATATTCACCTACTGCTATTTATAAGTATGTGGCAGCAAAAGCATACACGCTTACTGGTGGTTCTACAACTACTGCTGTTGATGATAGTTTATTACCAGATGAAGCAGATACATTCAATGGTGGATCAATAAAAATCATTACTTGTGCTGCTGATTCTAGTCTTGTTGGTAGAATAGTAAAAATAACTGACTATGCAGCAACAGACGGAACAATTACTCTAGCTGAAACATTACCCGCTGCTCTTGCTGCTGGTGACACAATTTACATTTGCCCAGGAAACATGATGGAAGGATTTTTAGGTTGGGATTTATCAGCGGATGCAATGCACCCTGACTTTGATACAGAAGGCAGTAACGTATTAAAATTCCTATACTCTAATCCAGAAACATTGGAAATGTATTTCACATTCTTACCATATGAGCCGAATACTTAATAAGTTAATTTCGCCTAGCTACCATGAGTAGCAAAGGAATCCAGTTTTCGTAAAAACGATTACTGGTTTTTTTATACCCAATTTTAGAATAAGGAGATGATATATCATGGCATTAACAGCTCAACAGTTTTCCACGTTAGAAGGAAACATTAGAGAGGTTTGGGATGCGTTTCATAAAGCACAAAAAGACTATAACCCTGAGTTATATAACATCGTAAAAGGAAATATGGCACAGTATACTGATTACACAATCGGTACTGCTGGAAGAATGACACCTTGGACTGGTGCTGTTGCGTATGACACTATTTCAGAAGGTTATACAAAACAATACAGAGCAAGTAAACATTCAACTGGTATTCAAGTAGATAGAGATATGTACGAAGATAAAGAATGGAATAGAATTAAAAACCATGTAAATCTTATTGCTTATGGGGTTCACAAGACTTTACAATATGACGGAGCAGACATTTTCAATCAAGCATTTACTACGGCTTATCTTGGACCAGACGGAAAAAGATTATGTGCTACAGACCACAAATCAACTCCAGATGCACCAGCACAATCAAACACTGGAACATTAGAGTTGAATTATGACAACCTCGAAACTACTCTAAGAGCTATGGAAGATTGGGTAGATGATAGAGGAGACAAAATGCTTATAGAGGGAAACAGAATTATTGCTGGTTCAGCTCAAAGAGTCAATTGTCAAAAGCTATTTGGTTCTGACAAAGAGGCTTATGTAGCTGACAACACAAAGAACGTATACAACGGATTTGATTTCTTTATACATCCACTTATAAGCGGTAACAAGTGGTTCGTAGTAAATAAGGAATTAATGAAGGGTGGAGCTGGACTTAATATGTTTATGAGAAGAGATCCTAGAAGTATCGAAAGAGATGGAGATGCTGCTAAAGGAGACTTCAACACTGAAATGTTAAGCTGGAAATGTGTGGGCAGATGGACTAAAGGATGGACCAACTATTTTTGGTGCTATGGGCAAAACCCTGCATAATCTCCACTAGAAAAGATTGCAATCCCCCCAGCTATATTATATAATAAAAGAAATATTTTATAGTTGGGGGGATTTAATTTTTATGCCTAATGGAGTTTATCTAGTTTGCTGTATGAAAACAAATAATATTTATGTTGGTGAGTCAAGGAATATCGGACATAGAATTTCTAGACATAAGTGGATGCTAAAAAATGGGACTCATTTTTCTAGGATATTACAGGATGACTGGAATAATAACGGTTCGCACAATTTTACTTTTGGTGTAATTGAACATATGGCTGATTCCAATAAAGAGGAACGGGTAAAGAGAGAATCTTATTGGATTGAACATTATAATGGAGACCCAGATTATAATGTTGTTAATGTATGTTTCGGTGACACTCGTATGTCTGAGGAGGGTAAAGCCTCTTTTAAAAAGAAAATGAGCGAACGTATGTCTGGAGAAAACCATCCTATGTGGGGCAAAGAAGGATTTTGGAAAGACAAAAAAAGACCTGCTGAGTTTAGTTATAAAATTAGCAATGCTCTAAAAGGTCATACAGTCACAGAGGAAAGTCGTAAAAAAATGTCAGAAGCTAAACTAGGTAAAGAACCACCTAATAAATTTCAATCTACTCCAGAAATACTTGAAGAAATAAAATTTGGTATGAGTGCAAAAGAGTTCGCTGATAAGTATGGATATTCAAAAAATACTTGGAAACGAATAAGAAAAGAACTTAAACAAACAGGCGAAATATCAGATACTAAACTTTCAAAGTATAAGGGAGTAACCTTCGATAAGGGAAGAAATAAGTGGAGAGCGAGTTTTAGAGAAAATGGTAAAACTCGTACTATTGGTAGGTTCGATACTGAGGATGAGGCTTACAACATGATTTTGCAAAAGCAAAACTAAGTAAAATAATAACAATAATTAATGGGGAGGGGAACCTCCCTGCTTCCTATTTTAGAGAGGAGTGTTAATTATGGCATATACTCATTTTAAAAACTTGAGTGGAGTAAACAGTTTAGCAGTAGGTAAAAAAGGTAGTGAAAAGGTTATTGCTGATTCACTAGGAAGAATGTATTTAAACTTTGAGCCAGGCAATCAGTTTTATGTTGATTCTGGTTCTGGTAGTGCAAGTAATGATGGCTTAACATGGGCTACTGCTCTTGCTACTATTGACAGTGCAGTAAACAAATGCACAGCTAGTAATGGTGATGTTATATGGGTTGCTCCAGGACATACTGAAACAATAACAGGAACAGATATTACTGTTGATGTTGCAGGTGTGACAGTAATAGGTCTTGGCAAAGGTTCGCTAATGCCACAAATTAAACATAACCATGAAAACGCTGAAATATCTATTGCGGCTGACAACGTAACATGGAAAGGTATTAGACATACCGCCGATGTTACTGGTGTAAAAGTAGCCATAGAAATTGAGGATGGTATTGATTATTGTACAGTTAGCGATTGTGTCTTTGACGTAGTTGCTACAGCTACTGATGAATTTCTTGTATCAGTTAGGACTAATGATGCATCGAATTTTGCATTAATCGAAAATAACTTTTTTGACATGGGATTAGGCGGAGCTGTTGCGGCTATATCATTCACAAAAGATACTGATGGTACGGTAGTAAGAAATAATGTTGCTATGGGTGACTATTCAACAGCAGTAATTAATGGAATAACAACTCTTTCAACTAAACTTCTTATTGAGAAGAATTTACTTGTAAATGGAGATGCTGCTAATGTCGGAACTGAACCAGGTATTGAGCTAGTAACTGGTAGTTCAGGCATTATTCGTGACAATGATATAGTTTGTAATGTAAATACATTGGCATTGGCTATAGTAGCTGATGGTGTAATGATGTATAGAAACTATTCAACCGAAACAGTTGCTGAAACAGGAGCTGTGATTGGTACTGCTCATGCAAATGATTAGACTAAACTAATAAATATACTGGGGTACATATTGTACCCCTTTTTATTTTATAAGGAGATTTTATGAGAGAGATTAAAAGAGAAAGATTAATAGACGATACAGACATGTTGCTATTTGACATATTAGAAGAACTAAAGAAAATGAATAATCCTGCTATCATACCTACTGAACCTACCACAGAAAGTGTTAAGTTAATAACCGAAACTAAGAGATACTCATGCAAATACTGTGGTGGAGGACACGACCAACCATGGGAGATAGCTAAGTGTGGGAAAAATAAAAAGAAAGGGTGATAATTAATGTATGTTTATACTGATTACAAAACTCCAAAAATTATTGTTCCAAGTTGTACTGTAACTAATTGGAGTGGGTTGACAAACCAACCCGCGGGAGATGGAGTTGAAATTGTTTCGGATAATACTGCTGATACAATGGTATGTACCATATTTGGTACTACTCATGGCACAAACGCATTTACACACGAACAAATAAATTTAAATGGTACAACTGTAGTTTCCACAACAAAACCTGATTGGGGAAATATCTATGGTGTTATACTTGCTAAACCAGATGGCAGCCAAATTAAAAGGGCTACTGGAACAATAACCATAAGAGAGGCTAGTGGTAATCAAGCAATAACAACAATAACAGCTACTAACTTCCACGCAGGTATGATGAATTTATACTTACCTGGCACTAATGTAGAGATTTTTTCAGAGAGTGGAAACTTATACTGGAAAACCTTCTTACCTGTGGCAACAGCTACAACTGGCATTACTGACAAAGGTAAAACTGCAATAGGAGTTAAGGTTAAAGATTACGTTAGTTTAATATCCGATAATACTGGTTCTGTTTGTCAAATTGTAGTTTTGGATGATTAGTTGATTTATCAATTTAGTAATTTAATACCATGATTATACTTAATATGTAGGGAGGGTTTAAAATGAGAAGGACATTTGGTTCTGGAGATATAACATTAGATACTGAAAATGTTAATATAGACAATGCAGCGTTGGAGGCACTTATAGGAGAAGTACAAGCGAGTCCCACAGCCAACACATTATTAGACAGGGTGAAAACACTATCTACTTTAATAGGAGAAGTTCAAGCAAATCCTACTGATAATACTGTGTTAGATAGGTTAAAAGATTTACTTACTGGAATAATTTTAGCAGAAGGAACTAATATAGTAGGTAAAGTTGGGATAGACCAAACAACAGACGGTACAACAAATAAGGTTGCTGTTGGTTCTATTGCAGCAGGTACAGCGAAAATTGGAACAGTTAACATAAGAAATAATGCGGATAGTGCCAATATAGATCCTTTAGCAGAAGCTACATTTACAGGGCGTGTTGGAGAAGTACAAGCAAGTCCAACGGCTAACACGGTGTTGGATAGACTTAAAACTCTAGCTACATTAATTGGTGAAGTACAGGAGAATCCCACAGATAATACACTACTAGATAGATTGAAAGATATAAAAACAGCATTAGATAGTTTAACTGTAGAAACAGACACAACGGATTTAGAGGCATTGGTAGGTGAAGTGCAAGAAAGTCCTACCACTAATACGGTGTTAGATAGGTTAAAAACTATAAATACTACATTAGGCTCTTTATCAGTAGAAAGTGACACAACAGACTTAGAAGCTCTAGTAGGTGAAGTTCAAGCTAGTCCAACTCAATACACTTTATTAGATAGGGTTAAGTCTTTATTGACTGGAATAAGTTTGGCGGCTGGAACTAATTTGTTGGGTAAGGTAGGTATAGACCAAACTACAGATGGAACAACTAATAAAGTGGCGGTTGGTTCAATATCGGCAGGAACTAATAAGATTGGTTCTATAAATATTAGAAACAACGCAGATAATGCAAACATAGACCCTCTTGCAGAAACTACATTCACAGGTAGAATTGGAGAGGTACAAGCTAGTCCAACGGCAAATACCGTCTTAGATAGGTTAAAAACACTATCTACTTTAATAGGAGAGGTACAAGCGAGTCCTACAGAAAACACATTATTAGCAAGATTAAAAGATTTGTTATCAGGGATAGTTTTGGCAACAGGTAGTCATATTATAGGACAAGTTGGAATAGACCAGACTACTGATGGCACGACTAATAAAGTTTCGGTAGGTTCTATCGCAGCAGGTACAACAAAAATTGGTTCTATCAATATAAGGAATAATGCAGATAGTGCGAACATAGATCCTTTGGCTGAATCAACATTTACAGCGAGAATAGGAGAGGTTCAAGAAACACCTACAGAAAACACGGTATTAGATAGACTAAAAACAATAAACACAACTCTAGGTTCATTATCAGTAGAAACAGATACATCGGATTTAGAGACATTAATAGGGGAAGTACAAGCGAGTCCTACAGCTAATACTTTACTAGATAGGGTTAAAGCGTTATTAACTGGTATAGTATTAAACACTGGTTCTAATGTGATAGGGCAAGTATCAATTAATCAGACTACAGACGGAACAACAAATAAAGTACAAGCAAGAAATGCTACACATGGAGATTTCCAAGTTAATGCCACTATCCAACTTGCAGATACAGATGTGTCAAACACAAATGCTGTGCCTGTGAAGGTTGGCAAAGGAAGTTTGACTACATCCCATAATGCTGTGGAAGAAACAACTACAAGTGCTGAAATAGACACAACGGGTTATAACGCAGTTATGGTGTATGTTGAAGCTATATCAGGTGGAACATGGAAAGTAGATATTCAAGGTGCAGCAGCTACAGGTGGAACATTCGTCAATTTATATGATAACTATGACAATCAATTAACTACAGGTAATCTAACAGCGGCAAGGGCAAGACTATTTGTTGGTGTAGGCAACTTCATTAAAGTAGTTGCAACAGAAGTAGTTGACGGTGGTGCTTGTACGGTTAAAGTATTACCTATGGTTGTATAGAAAGGGGGACTAATTATGTCAATCCTTTTAGATGGTGGTAGACCACAGACAACACTAACTAATATTATAACTAATGGTAATTTTACAAATGGGGATAGTTGGACTCCTGCAAATGGAACAGAAGGTGTATCGGGTAATGTGTATAGTTTGACAGGCAATGGTGATGGTGCTGTTGTATCTACAAGCCAATCAACAAGTACAGCAGTAGCTAGTGGCAAGAAAATTTACATCAAGCTACTAGCTAAAGTTACTAATGCTGATTGTAGTTCTATAACTGTGACAATGGATGGTAGTACAGCAGGTACAGAAACAACAGTAATTACCCAAGCTACACCAAGTATAGATACTTCGTATGTGTTGGAGGGTATATTGACTACTCCTGCTGATTTTACAGGAAATTACGTTATTGCAATAAAACATACTTATGCAAGTGCAGAAACAGCAGACACTAAAGTATTACAAATAGAAAAGGTAATAGCAATAGATATAAGAAATCTGGCATTAAGTACCAATACTGTTTTAGCTGCCAAAATGGATGAATCATCTGGAACTGTTGTTACAGATTCAATACAAAATTATCAAGGAACAGCAGGAGCAGGAGCAGTGGCAGGTGCTAGTGGTAGAGCATTTGACGGTGGTGCAAATGCAAAAATAACCTACGGTAATCAAGTTATTCCGCTAGGGGCTAAAAGTATTAAAACAAAAATTCAACGCAATGGAATATCAAAAGCATTAGAAGTCCTAGCGGATAACGCTGATATGAGCGAGTCTAATCATGGGACGAGTTTGAGTTTGAAAGGTTATGGTATCGACCAGTATGTAAAATTATCAATACAATCAAATACATCTAATGGAAGCACGACTTTTAGTGATAGTTCAACATCTAATCATTCTATAAGCCGAAATGGCGATACACAGCATAGTACAACACAGAAAAAATTTGGGAGTTCATCGATATTTTTTGATGGCACAGGTGATGATTTAGTTGTAGCTAGTTCAAACGATTTTATATTCGGTTCTGATAATTTTACCATTGATTGGTGGCAACATCCAACCGAAATTACAGGTAATGATTATATGGTTTGTTCATACAATTCATCGGCAGGAAATAGTTTTTATATTGATTTCCAACCTGGAACATCAAATCGATTTATGTTTTATGCAACTGTTGGTGGTAGTGTAACGGCTCAATATTATTTCGCTGTAACAAAACAAAAGGATGTATGGAAACATTACGCTTTAGTTAGAAACGGTACTGACATAAAACTTTATGAAAATGGAACAGCTTTAACAAGGACTGAGGCGACTGCAGTTAGTACAAATTCTATTGGTAATACACAAACATCATTTGTATTAGGTAGTTTTGTGAATAATTATTACTTTAAGGGTTATATAGACGAATTTAGAGTGTCAAAAGGAATTGCAAGATGGACAAGTAATTTTACGCCTCCTACTACCTCTTATAACTTAGAAACCTTAAATTTTAGTTCATACAAAGGCTCAGCTGGAAAGCGTTTCGATTTAACAGGTAAAACATATTTAACAGACAACGTGCTATATGATGTAATGTGTACTTGGGATGGTACTACATCAGCCAATAAAGTTAAGATGTATATTAAGTCTCTATCGGGTACTAATGACGGCAAGTGGCATAATGGTTCGGCTTGGGTGACAAGCATAGCAAGTCATGCAACTACAACGGCTGCTAGTACAGAAACAACTGATGCTAGTTATAATTTAGTATTAGGACAAAAAGCTAATACTGGCGGAGCTACAGAGGCCTACGGTGGTACAATGAGCCAAGTTGAGATTAATAATAACGAATCTGCTGTTATGTTAAATTATTTTGATAATCCAGGTTATCAGTTTCCTGTTGTAGCACAAATGAAAAGATGGTTAGATATATTTAGTGGTGGATGGTTTGATACGACAAAAGCAATACCAAAACGTATTTTTTAGGAGGTGTGAAATGACAACATTTAATGAGTTGCTTTCTCAGGGAGGTACTACTGGTTGGGTAGATGAATTAATAGAGACATATAACGAGCAAATGAATGAAGTTATAGAGGCGGCGGATTCCGAATGGACTGCCTTTTTTGATGGGAAAGATACAACATGGACTAACTTTTTAAGTGGAATTGAGTCTGACTGGTCGGATTATTTGGTTGCTAAAGATGGTGAGCTTGAAGATTGGTTGGATGAGAACTCTGGTAGTTTAGGAATGTTAGAGGCTGAGAGCATATCGTTAGGGCTTGATGCAGACTCGACAGCCGCTACATTTGGTGTTGCAATAGGACACTATGCTACTGCTGGAGGAAATGCAGATCCATTGGATAGTGGTTCTGTTGCTGTTGGATATAATTCTATTACTACAGGAAGAGATTCTGTTTCTGTTGGAAATGAAGCTACAACTACACATTTAAAAGGAGTGGCAGTCGGTTATTCTGCTGATTCTACAGCAGATTTTGCAGTGGCTGTAGGAACTAATGCTGATTCTAGTGCTGAGGGTGCAATCTCAATAGGTGATAATCCAACTGCAAGTGCTGCTGATTCAATTGCTATAGGTACAACAACTACTGCTAGTGGAGTTGAATCAATTGCAATTGGAAATTCTGCTGCTGCTCCTTCTGCTGATTCAATAGTCATAGGTAGTGCGGCGGCGGCAACTGGTGGGGCAACAAGTGCAATTGTTATAGGTGACGGTGCGAGTGGTACAGGTGTAAGCTCAATAAGTATCGGCGATACCACTGAGGCAACCAATAGCTATGCTATAGGAGTTGGTTTCGAAACTAACGCAACTGGTCATTCATCTATTGGTATTGGCTACAGAGCAAATTCAACTACAAATAATACAGTCGCTATTGGAACTACTGCTGAGGCTACAACTACTGGATCTATTTCTATAGGTTATGATGCCACATCGGAAACTGGTACTTATGGATTAACAATAGGTTATGGCGGTCTCACTTCTGGGCAATACGGAATAGGTGTTGGTTATGATACAACAACATCGGGAGCTAGTGCTATTGCTATAGGAAAAGGTGTTAGTGCAACTGGTGTTAGTGGTGTAGCTGTTGGCAATAACACGACAAGGGCACAAGGTAATTTCGGTGTTGCTCTTGGGACGGATGCTAAGGCTGACGGTCTTTCTAGCGTAGCTTTAGGAATAGGAGCTCAAGCTGCTGGAGATTACTCCGTTGCAATAGGTATTAATTCATCCGCACCTAATGCAAGTGAAATTGTTTTGGGTAAAACCTCTACCCCACCAACTGTAAAAATTCCTGGAGATTGTGCCATAACTGGGGCTATTTCAAAAGGTTCTGGTACATTTAAAATAACTCATCCACTCGATACAAATAAATTTCTTATACATGGATTCGTTGAGTCTCCTAGATATGACCTTATATATAGAGGCAGAGTCAAACTTAAAAATGGTTCTGCTAATATAGACATTGACGAATCAAGTAATATGACAACAGGCACATTCACAGCTCTTACTCAAAATGCAGAGGTTACAAGTTTGTGTAATAGGGCTGGTTTTGCAAGGGTTCGAGCTACGGAAATAGTTGAAGGTAAATTTACTATAGAGTGCGAGGACAAAACAAGTGACGAAATAGCGTGGGTTGTTATAGCTGAAAGAGCAGACGAACATATTAAAAATAACAAAGCAGCTTTTACAGATAATGACGGACACCTAATTCCAGAGATAGATAAATTGGACACCGATATAATTGAAGATAAGGTAAGAAACGCAAAGACAGACGAAGAGGCAAACGAAATAAGAGAAAAAGAATATAAAAAATTGAAACCAAAAAAGAAAAATAAAAGTCAATAGGAGGTGGGTATATTGACCGTTGCTGAAATAATTGCATGGGCTGACAGATACTTTGACAATCAGGTATCAGAAGCTAACAAAATAAAAGATTTGGATATGTTACATAAAAAAATATATATGACAATTGGTAGGTTGAAACAGGATTACACATCCTATTCCACTACCTCAACAGATGGGCAAATTGCTTACACTCTTCCTACTGATTGCAGAATTGACAATATTATTGGTGTAATGGTTTCTCAATCAGACCTAGTCAATTATGATGAGTATGAGTTTGCTGGGATAAAAGATAAAATAGATAACGGGAAATACTACGCTGTTGGTAATGGGAATACAATTTTAATTTCAAATTATGGTGAGGCTTTAAATTCAACTGGTTTATTTATAAAGATTTTATATTATAAGATACCAGCTACCATCACATTAAGCACTGATACTCCAGAACTAGACAGCATGTATCACACTCTACTTTGTTATTTGTTAGTACAGACTTTAGCAGTGCAAGGACAAAATCCTAACACTGATATTGCTGACTATTACCAAAACAAGTATGAAGAAGAATTAAAAATTGTGGCAGATGATTTAACAGATAGGTTTAATTCAACACCGACTAACTACAACCAATCGAAAGAGTGGTGGTAATATGGCATACTTTAATAAAAAAATTCGTTATACTAGAAGTCCACAAGATCTAATACAATTAGGAGATGGAGTTAATACATCCATTGGAACTTTTGATATAAAAAAGTCTGAGGCTGTTTCAAGTTATAACACGCTATCTCAAAACTATCCTTCACTATCTGTTAGACGAGGTATGAGCACACCTTTTACGAATGTTACTGGTCCGATTAACGCAATAGGTGTGAGAAACAATACTGAGGTTCACATTCTCGATAACACTACATGGAAAAAATGGAATGGAACTTCATGGGATACATTGGCTACTGGGCTGACTAACACAAAGTCTAAGATATTTGACTTTGTAAGAGAGGCAGATAGATTAACTATTCTAGTTAATGGCACAGATAGAAAGTCTTATGATGGAACAACTGTAAGTAATCTATGGGACAACAGGCAAGGTTCTGCTTTCACAGGGAAAACATGGGATATATCTACTATAGTTAACAATAAAATGTTTGTGCGTATGACTAATGTAGGTGATATAGGGAAAGTTGGCATATATGATATAGTTGAAGATAGTTGGAGTATGGGTGCTGACCTTGGTTATACTTGGCAACACATGGTTCTGGTAGATAATATAATATACACCATATACACAAATACAGGGACATACTATTTGGGTGCGTATGATACGCAGTCCGATACTTGGAATACATCATTAGCTGCTCCTGGATTTTCATTATTCGGGATTGCTGCAATAGGAAAAAAAGTGTATGCGTGTAGAATCGTAGGTAATACTCTCATGGAGTATGATATAGACGGTGATTCTTGGTCAAGTTTGACTGCTCCTAGTGTTACTTGTACTCTATTTACTTCTATAAGTAATACTTTGTATTTCAGACAAGACACATCTCCATATAGAATAATTAAATACAATACAACGAGCAGTGCATGGGATGTGACCTCTGGTTCTAGTCCAGGTGCATTATGGGATACTGGGTATAGTGTAACTTACAATAGCAATATCTATGCTAGACAATACAATAGTCCATATGCAATGTGGATTTATAATACGACAACTAACACTTGGGATACTACCACAGGAGGTTCTTTAGGATCACTATGGCAAGGAGCAGCAGTATATCTGTACGGTGATGAGATTGCTATAATATCACAACTCACTTCAACAGGAGTAATAATTAAATATTATATACTATATAATTCATGGGGTGAGGATGAAGTTTTCCAATCTCCTAAAACAAATTTATATACATCCAGTGACTACAGACTTTTTGCATTAGATGGTGTTACTCTAAAATGTTCAGACATTGCCATACCTACAGAGTGGTTATTTGGTGATTCAGACTCTATAACAATAACATCAATGATAGGTGCTGGTACTGCTATTGCAAGGTATAAAAATATGACTATATGTTTTTCAGATAATTCAATGCACATTTTATTGGGCGATGATACTGAAAATTTCAGATGGTCTGACACAATCAAAGCTGGGTGTTTGTCTAGTAGAGGTCACACTATACATGACGATACATTATACTTCGCTGATTATAATTCTATAAAAACTTTCAGCGGTGGAATCGCTAGAGATATAAGCCAGAAAGTAAGGCGTTATATGGAAGGTATAAATTATACTTATAAAGAATCCGTTTGTATGGGTGCTGATGATAGGTATATATATACATCCATTCCGTATGGTTCTACTGTAAACAATGTTACTTTAGTCTATGATACACAGACTAATAATTGGTATCCTATTGAAAAAGGGTTCAATGAATTTCTACGTGTTGGAGAATATATATACGGGATAGACTCAACCACAGTATGGAGACTTAACAGCGGTACAACAGATAGCGGAGAAGCTATAGTGTGGAGACATGAAACAGGAGCTTGGTTTGACGGTAAATTACGTCAACAAAAAGTTATATCTGATATATATATGTTAGTTGATTTGCCTATAGGTAGTACATTGACAGTCAGCTATTCTACTTCTGTAGATAATGACGATTGGGAATCTCTTTATACTTTTACAGCAGATGCAGACGAACAAAATACCAGGGTTCAAATTCCAACTAATAAACTACAGTCAGTTAATTGGTATAGGTTGAAATTCAGTGGTACTGGACCATGTCAAATAATTTATATTGAGCCGCACATGAGAATAAATACTGTTTAAAAGGAGGTCTGAAATGGCTGAGAACTTGCCAAAATTTCAATCGGTTAGATTGGTTAGTGATGATATAAAAATAATAGCAGATTCACTACACGAACTTAATAGAAATTTAGAGTTTATGTTTGATAATATAAATAGGGTATTAAGCAACTTAGATGATAGAATAAGTAATATAGAGGAGGGCACATAGATGGCTATAAGTCTTAGAGATTATGCAGCACAAAAAGGTTATACAGTAGGGTATAAAGACGGAAAAGTTTCTATAACCAATCCTAACACTGGTTATTCAACTGGTTTTGCTGCTGGTCAAGGTTCGCCTTATGGTGTTGGTGTTTATACTGGCGGTACTCATTATTTATCTGATGCTAGTAAATTAGATGGTATTATGAGCTCAACGAGTCTTAGAGATTATGCAGCACAAAACGGATACAATGTTGGGTATTCAAATGGATACGTATCTTTAAATAATCCTACAACTGGGTATACAACTGGTTTTCAGTCTGGAAGTGGGTCTAGTCTTGGTGTAGGTGGTATGTCTGGTGGTTCAAACTATGTAACAGATCCGACTAAATTACAAAGTATAATGAATCAGCAATCTAAAACTCAACCAATTTTGAATAACCCTAGTATCACTACATCGCCAAATTCTTATACACCAAAGTATTTAGATAACACTAGCACACAAACAACATTAAACAATTTAGGTAGTTCACAATTTAATTATCCTTCTTTGACAAACGAAAATATACAAAGTCAATTAGGTAATATTCAGAATCAGCAATTTAATTATCCTTCTTTGACAAATGAGAACATACAAGGTCAACTAAGTAATATGCAAAACCAACAATTTGATTATCCAGAGCTAACAAATTCAATGGTACAAGATGAACTAAACAAATTAAATACACAATTTCAATATGGCAATTTGACAAATGAGGATGTAATGAAGAGTCTAAATTCTTTAAGTAGACAATTCAATTACAATCCTAATCAAGATACAGCCTTACAAGCGGCACAAAGACAAGCACAAGATGCTGTTAAGAAATATATGGCAAGGAATGGGATGCTTTATTCAGACAGTGCGAAAACTCGTATGTTGTCTGAGTCTCAAAATCTTATACCTCAATTTGAGGAGCGTTCATATGGAAGGTTTAAAGATGAGCTAGGTAGAGAAAAAGATATATTAGGTATGAGATTGCAAGAAAGAGACAGTGCATATGATAGATTCAGTGGAGATAGACAACATGGTCTTGGCGTATTAGAACAGAAAGTAAATATGAGAGATTCTGAGTATGACAAATTTAGAGATAACAGACAATTTGGTATGGATGTACTTGGGAAACAAATGGATGTAAGAGAAAGTGAATACGATAAATTTAGAGATAGTCAGCAACTTGGTCTTGATGTTTTAGGAAAACAGATGGATGCTAGAGAAAGTGAGTATAATAAATATCAAGATAATATACAAAACCAATATAATTTATTGAGTCAAAAAGCCCAGTTAGAGCAATTAAATTATACTGAGTATAAAGATTTACAACAGTTAGAATTACAGCAATATGGTGCTGTTTTATCGCCAGAGGCACGTAGACAAATGACAATATTTAATACAATACCAAATGATTTAAAACGTGATTTAGAGACTACTTTTGGTGGCGATTATAATGCTGAAATAAATAGATTGAGAGCAACTGATCCGAATCATTATATGATTCCATATTTAGAGGCAATGAGATTGAATAAGATATTAAAAGATCCTAATTCCCTATCAAAACATGGTAGCCAGTATGGAATAACGGCTCCTTCATTGGCAAGTAATAGTGTGGAATACGATACGAATAGATACCAAAGAGATATAGCTCAGGTCGAATCACAATGGGCTAGTCAAATTAAGAGTGCTGAGTATCAGAAAATCAAGGTAGATATAGAGTCTGGAAACTTACAGAACGCACAAGCAAAAATATTGAACTCTTACTTACCACAAGAAATGAAATTAAAATTATTACAAATGTCTGCCGATTTGGCTGCGACTAAAGCAAGTACCACTAATACATACGCTGATACTGCATACACAAATAAATCAACTGCATTAATGAAATAGAGAGGAGAATGGTTTTATGTTTAATAGACTAATAAATGCTGCTAAAAAATTATTTACTAAGAAAAAAAAAGAAACGAAACCAAAACCAAAACCAAAGCCTAAGCCTAAACCTACTCCTAAGCCTACACCTAAACAAAATGTAAAAGCTCCAGTTAAAAAAAATATAGCACAGATAAAAGAAAGACAATTAGAGCCTAGAGTACCATCAAAAAAAGCACCAACTAAAGCACAGCCTAAACAACAAGTAAAACAACAGCCTAAGCCACAACCTAAACAACAAGTAAAACAACAAGTAAAACAACGACCTCCTGCTCCTATAAAAAGAAGTGTTATTCAAGAGAAAGAGCGTAGGTTAGATCCTAAAATTTCTAACAAAAAAATTGCAGCACTTCAAAAACAAAGTGTCAAAGCCCCAGCACCAGTTAAACAGCCTACTAAAAAACCCATATCACCAGAGGCTAGGCAACGAGCAGCCTTTATTGTAGGTGATACATCAAAAGTTAAACCATCAACCAACACTAATTCTTCTCAAAAATTCACTCCTAAACAAGTAGAGAAAAAAACTACCGACTATAATAAATTTAAAACTGATACAGCAAAAAAATATGGTGTTACTCAAACACCTACTGCTACTAAGAGAAAAGATTTTATCGGACCACAGCCTAAGAAATTTGATTTCAATAAATATGTAGATGATATGAATAAGGCTGTCGTAAATTTAAAAAAAGAGCAGGATAAAATAACAGCTAAACCAGTAAAACCAGTTAGGAGTAATGAAATATATTCTGGAGCTGGGACACATCCGTCTATTGCAAAAATTAGACAATACACTAGCGACCAACAACAAGCTAAACCAGTCAATGAGAAAAGCTATTTAACTAGGGATTTGTCTAACAAAGCAACCAATAGAATGTTGGGCGACTTTAAACAAAGCACTGATAATATAATGGCTGCTAATCCAAACCCTATTGATAATAGAATTAGAGAATATATAAATAGTAGGAGAGACTCTTTTGTTGGTCCAAAACAACAGGAGCAAGACAAGTCTTTAACTAAGCAACCTACTACAATAGCTAAAAATATGGATATAAAAAGATTTAATGATGCTAATATAAAGGGAATACAACAAGGGAAAACAGGCGTATTAAATATGTCTCGTTATTCCGATAAACCAACAGAGAAGGAAAGAATATTAGATATAGGCAGACAAAATAGGAGTGAGCTAGATAGAGGAAATATCAATTTTAGTAATATGGCAGGATATAATAAGAATTTATATAAAGACACACCACAAAAACCTATTACTAAAATGGATGATCTTAAAGCATCTGTATCTCCACAACGTAGAAAAGAAACTGCATCAAATATTCCATATGGTGCATTTGAGGCTATACCTTTCGCAGAACAATTAACCTCAAAAGCATTAGGAGTAAAACCAAACAAATTACGTGAGGCTCTAACTGGTGCTAGTGGTAGGCTTGATATGGAGTCTACCTTGACAGGGCAACCAAGGAGAGAATACAAACCAAGTGGAACAGATGAAGCAATGAAATATCTAGGTGCAATGTATAGTTATGGTATGCAGACAAATTTTGGAGGACATATCATAAAAAAAATACCCGCTGTATCTAGGGAACTAAATAAAATTAATAGTCCAGTAGTAAAAGAATTTGTGGCTGATGTTTTGGCAGACCTACCAGTCTCTATTGGTGAGGGAATCAATGAGGCTCTAAGGACAAAAAGCGGTAGAGCTGGTATGGAAAATCTTATAGCTAATGTGGCTATCAATGCTGCAATGGCTGGAATACCAACGATACCTACAGGTATTAGAAAAACAAACGATTTTATCAATAACAAAATTGGTAATATGCGTAATAATCTTAATGCTAAGGTTGAGCAACCAAAGCCAGAGTTATTTGATAGTGTTGTAAAAGAACAGGAGATTAAGCCAGTACAAGAGCAGGAAATAGTGAGACCTACGGAACCAAAAGAAATAGCTATGGAAACTAAGCATGATATAGAATTACAACCTAAGACACAAGAGATAGAACCGAATAATACTGTTGCTGAATACAAAGCACAGTCTGGAACTACATATAAGATAAAAAAACTAGCTAACGGAAAGTCTCAAATATTTAAAAAGGTAAATGATAATTATGAGCAACCTGGTAAAGTATTTGAATCGGTAGACGAGGCAGTAACAAAGGTTGAATCAAGTGGATTTAAAAAGGTTGACGATGTTGCTAAACCTGTCAAGGATGATATTGAATCACCTACCAGTTTAAAATTGCAAAATATTGATGAATTATCTTCTACAAAAGGTGCTTTTATATCTCCTGATGGGAAATATCATTATTTAAATAGTGATTTTGATAAACACCAATATTATGCTAGTGATGAATTATTTAATCAAAATTATATTAGAAAAACTGTGAGAGATGGGACTTATAGTTTTGAACTAAATTCATTAGATGAAAAGAGTTTAAAAAATATAGAAAAAGATATTTTAACTATTTCAAATATTGGAGATAGGAAATTTTGGATTGAGGTAGGAAAAGAAAATAGGACTTACACAGTTAATGGCAATGACTTTGTAGATAATGGGTTTAATTTAGCAAAAACAATAAAACAATCTAGATTTAAAGAAAGTAAATATATGAGTAACTTTGATTCAAGTGCGTATATTGCTAAACCTATTGTGCAACCAACAGAAGTAAAACCAGAACCAACTGTTGCAAAACAGACAACCGTTGATAAACCTGTAGAGGTTAAGCAAGAACCAGTTAAACAAGTAGTAAAAGAAACACCACCTACACCTAAAAAACTACCTGACACAGAACAAGAACTCGAAACACTTGTCAAAGATTTAACTGAACAGCAGAAAAAAGGTAAGGGTATAGACTTACAATTCTTTGCAGAGGCTAAGAAAAAACTATCTAAGCTAAGGTCTAACACACTAAGAAATGCTAACTGGGCACAAGACGAGGAAATGCAAAAGGCTATAGATAGCTTTGCTATGACGTATGAAGAAAAACCTAACAAGAAATCTATAGAAAGAGCAGTAAATGAATTAGAGACAGATTATGACGGTACTAAGGAAAGAATACAGAACAATGGTATATCTGGAGCAGAGGATTCAGTTGCTGCTGGTATTATCGCAAGAGATTTATTGACGAGTAAAAAATATGATGAGGCAAAGGAATTTATAAGAGCTGCTAGAAAAGAATATACAAGTCAAGGGCAATCAATACAGGCAATTAAAACATGGCAGATTGATTCTCCAGAAACTGCAATAAGAAAAGCTGATGCCACAATATCAAAATCACAAAAAGAATTGTTAGACAAAGATCCTAAATTGAAAAAGAAAATAAATAAGGAAACGTCTGACGTTGACAAGGCAGTTAAAAAGGCTACTAAAAACGCTGCTGAGGATATTGCTGACGAGGTGGCAGAAAACTTTGAGGAAATAATAAGTTCAAAAGGTAAGTCTAAACCAAAACAAAAAACTGATTCACCAAATAAAAAAGAAAGAAAAGAAATGTTGGAAGAACCTACACCAGAGGAAATGTTATTTGAGAAAATTTCTAGTGATGTAACAAGACCTCCAGCAAGTGAAAAAGAAAAGGATATAGTAGAAGAACTTGTCAATGAGCTATACAAAAAATATAAAGAGACAACGAATAGTCCAGTTAAGATTAAGGACCCAACAGAGAAAATAAAAGAACTAGGACAAGCTATGCAAAATAGGAGTCTGACCTCACAAGTGTGGGATGATGCAAAGGAACTTGTTAGGACTAAGTTTGCCAAAGAGGAGACAGCATTAGAATATTTAGAGCAATATTTAGATACAAGGAGTAAGCCTCAATTCGCAGACAAAACATTAGTACAAGCATTTAACGAGGGAACGGATGCACTTGGTATCAAGGTAAAAGAAACTATACTATCACACTATGAAACTGGAGCAGAAACAAGAGGCAAACTAAAAGACTTCATAATTGAGCAATCTGGGTTGACTGGTGATGATGCTAAGTCTATAGCAAACTACATAGACAACAGATTTAAGGAACTAAGAAAGGAATATAGTGCTAAGTATTTAGAGTCTGAAACTAAAGTAAGGTCTAAAGGAACAGCTAAAGACGTACTTAAAAAAATCGAGGAAATCTCTAACGCTGGTGGTTTTAATAATGAGATATTTAACAAAGCCATATTAGAGAAAATGCCAGTTAAATTAAGACGAGCTATAAAAGATACTGGTGTTGATATGTTAAAGACAGTAAAAAGCGGAATAGAGACAACAAACTTAGTTAAAGATGCTTTTATTATGTATATCAAGGACAATTTAAAGGTTAATAAAAAGGATGCTAGGCTGATAACTGAACTTGCAAAAGCTGAGTTTGACAAACTAGCACTAGAAAAAAGAGAGGGTATTCTAAAGAATATGTTTAGGACTTATCCTAAAACAGCTCCTAAGCGTACTATTGATAGAGTCCTTGAATTAATTGAGCTAGATGCTTACAGTAAGCCAGAATTAGTTGATATTATGAGAGCACAAAATAAAGTCCCTGTGCTAGAAACTGAGGATGTAAAAGAAATAACAGAGATAATGAATAGTATTAAAAAGTATGATAAGGATAGTTGGGATTATAGAGCAGGGATAAGCAAAGTAGAGAATATTATAACTGAAAAGACACACGTACCATTCGGCGAAAAAATTGCGTCTTTTACTCGTAATAATATGTTACTCGCTGTGCCTGGTAGAGTTAGAGACTTTGGCAGCAATGTTAGTGGTGCTCTTGTTACAAGTGCTAAAAATGTTGTAGCTGTTCCTGTTGACAAGGCTGTTTCTAAAATAACTAAACGTAGGGAATTTGCATTGACAAATCCAATGTCTGGGTTTAAAGGATTTAAAAAAGGTCTTAAAGAGGTCAGTAAAGACATAAAGTACGGAGTAGATACAGGAAGAAATAATACTCCTTATGGGTTTACAAAAGGTTATAAAATTGATAATAAAGTTGGTCGTACAATGGAAAAAGTAGTTAATAACGCAATGGCTATCACAGATAGACCGTTCCACGAAATGGGTTATCAAGACAGACTAGATATGCTAAAAAAAGTTAACGATATGAATAACACTAAATATACTGATGAACAAATGAAAGAAATGGCTTTGAAAGAGGCTAACACTAGGGTATTACAAGACGATAATTTACTAGGTGAGGGAATAGGAGATATTAAAGTTGCCATCAATAAAATTGGTGAGTATTTTAATATAGGAAACAAAGATTATGGTGCTGGGAATCTAGTGTGGCCATTTATAAAAACAAGTGCTAATTTTATTGCTCGTGCATGGGAATATACTCCAGCTAGTATAACTAAGGTGGCAGAGCAATTATACTATGCTAAGAGATATGGTAAAGATAGATTTGACCAGGCTAAATTTGTGGATGCTATTGCTAAAGGAATAACTGGTACTGGTCTAATTTACATAGGTCATAGGCTACGTTCAATGGGGCTTATAACTGGCAGATCTGATACGGATAAAGACAAAGCTGCTGTTGATAGAGAAAGAGGAATAATACCATATGCCTTTAAAATTGGTAAAAACTTTGTTTCTTTTGATTGGGCTCAACCTTTTGCAACATCCTTAGCAATAGGAGCTGATTTGTATGACGAAGGTAAAACTGGATCTGGTGTTACAGACACTATCATAGAAGCAATATATACAGGAGGAGAAACATTATTTAAACAACCTTTATTCCAGAGTATAGAAAGATTGTTTTCTACTAATTATAGTGGGGACAGTAGTTTCTTTGGCAACATTCTTGATTTTGGGCAGACAGCATCACAACAATTTGTTCCACTTGGCACGATGGTAAGACAAATAAATAGAATAGTTGATCCTACGGTAAGAACTACATATAATCCGTCACGTACTAAACAGCTTATGTTAAATCAAATAATATCAAGATTGCCTGGAGGAAGTTTTGCTCTTGAACCTAAGATTGGAACTGACGGAAAACCTATAAAACAATATCAAGGTAGAGGTATTGTTTCAAGATTTTTAGAGTCTTTCTTTAATCCAGGTGTTTATAGTAAATTATCAAACGACAATGTATCGAAGGAGGTTTCTACTTTATTTGAAAAGACAGGACAAAAAACTCACGTTCCTAGTATACAAGAAAAGTCTTATCGTATAGAAAATAAACCATACAAGCTAACTGACAAGGAGTATACGAAGTATCAATCCCAATTGGGTACTCGTACTAGGGAATTATACGACCTTGTTATGGCTACGGATGAGTACAAAGATTCTAGCGATAGTCAAAAAGTTAAGCTGCTGTCTGATGCAATAGAGGAGTCCAGACAGGATGTTAGGAGACAATTCATAGCTGACAGAGGTATTGCATTAAGTGGTAAAGAAAAGACAGATGATTACTTTGCTGAGAGTTCTGTTGCTCAAATAGTTAGGAACAAGTACAAAGGATTTGATAAGTTTACTATCAAGGGTAAGGAGTATCGTTTGACTAATGACGAGGTGAAACAATACAGGGATATTTATAACGATGAAATTTCTATTGCATACGAGACAGTTAAGAACGAATCAGATTTCTACAAGCTAAGTCCAGAGGACAAGTACAAATTCCTAAATCAAATGGGAACGGATGTTAAGTCTGCTGTAAGAAATATGTATGCGGAGGCAAAAGGTATTGATACAACATCAGAGAGGACAGAGGAACAAAAGAAATTGTCTGTTATGAGGAATGAATTAAAGAGTAAATACATGATCCAGACTGACAATATGTTTAATTATGCAGAACAAATACAATGGATACCAGCTAAAGATTCCTCTTATGAAAATCTTAAAAAGGCAGAAGAAAAAGGATTCGACCGAATAAAACTCAATCAGGTTATACGTGACTTCAAAAAGATTGATGTTTTAGAAGGTAAAGAAGAGGTTAGTAAAAAACAAAAAATTAGATATTTATATGATAGGACTGACCTTACGAAAGAGGAAAAGGATGTTGTGTATGATGCCTTTTTATTTAGACCTACTGACACACAAAAAACGAAGATAGAAAATGCAGAGAAGGTTGGAGTATCCACTGATATTTCAAGAGAATTTCTAAGGTTACTATCAGAGTTAGAACCAGAAGGAGTAAATAAAAAAGGTGAGCCTTACAAGGGAGTTAGAAATGTTCAAAAAGATAGAGTCTTAAATTCAATGGGTTTATCGGGAGAACAAAGAGCGGCACTTAGAAAATTCTACGCAAAATAAAATTTAAAGGAGATGCCATTATGAAAAAACTTATTAAGAAAGAAACTAAGAAAGACAATAAAAAATTAGTAGGCAAGAAAAATATGTTAGATTTTTTCAA
>Ga0209288_10000082_pt1 | contig 29862 bp, 32 predicted proteins | sample PPLLaktember2015_4_FD_187261 | JGI IMG/M metagenome (GOLD analysis project Ga0209288, IMG submission 187261) | Freshwater sediment microbial communities from Prairie Pothole Lake near Jamestown, North Dakota, USA - PPLs Lake P8 Core (1) Depth... | ecosystem: Environmental > Aquatic > Freshwater...
AAATGGGTTAAAAAAATAAAATAAAGTAATTAATAGTATATTAGTATAATCTGAACGTGATATTATATCATTATTTCCTCTATAAAAATTATAGATTTTACAAAACCCAATATATGAAACTATTAGTATATATGTTTGTATAAAAAAATAAATAAAAGAAGTTATATAAACTGAATAAAAATTTAACTTATATCCGAGTACATATAAAACCCCTGTAAAAAAAGATTGAAATGGTGCTAGGAACTCAAAAGAACTAAGGCCATAATAAAACTGATGTCTCAATAAAAAAAACTTATTGTAAAAATCATTTACACTATTAAAAGTATCAGAATCATGCATTATTAAAAAGCTATATTTTTCAAGAGTATAAAAAACATAAATACTTATGAGTATACTTATCGTAACTAAAATATATAAATGTATATTAATATTATTTTTTGCCATAGACCATATAAACAGCTGATGTTAATGTATTATTTTGTAAGAAGTAGTATATTTTTCTTAACAATTTATTTTTCATCTTCTTTTCAGATGGATAAAATGCAAATGGAGATACAACTATATTATTAAATTGATTATTTTTATGTAACTTTTTTAACTTATACGGAGTATAGCTAAGTTCATATCCATAATAGCGCTCTAAAACTTTTCCTTTTAATATATTGATATGAATATACTCTAATATTTGTCGTATTACTAGTATATCTGGAATATTATTGAAAAACCGAAATACCCACCACAAATTAAATGCTGGAATTGTATTAAAGGAAACTCCCCCCTGTTTTAATACTCTAAAGCTCTCTTTTAAGATATAATTTGTATCCTTAAAATGCTCAATAACCCCTCCCCCATAAATAAAATCTACACTATTATCCTTCAGTGGCATATTATTAATATCATCATGGATAAGAATATATTTTTTATATCCTTTTTCATCAAAGTACTGCTTAAGTGTCAAAAGCATTTCGTAATTAAAATCTATTCCAACAAAGTAAGCATTATATGTTTCCATAACATAATCAGCGATATGTGCTGGTCCACAGCCAATTTCTAGATATATTGAGTCTTGATTTATAGTGTAGGCTTGTTCGATATATTTAATTGCATCTTGTAATTTACTCTGATTAAAATCTTCGCGGTCTTTCTTTAACTTTGACAAATTAAAGTCATATATTTTAGACCATGCCTTTTTTGATATAAAAATATCATCTTGATTATCAAAGTCTTTCAGAAATGTGTTAATATAAACACCATTCTTATCTAATCTTAACCTATCTTTTTTAATTATAGAATTTAACTTGTTCATTAATTATAAATTTAAACTATTAAATATATTTTCATAATTAAAGTTTTTAGCATATTGCTTTGCATTATTACGATACTGTATATTATTACTTTTTTTCAGTAGAAAATCAATAGAGTTAGTAATATTTTCTCTTGTTTCATCAATAATAATTCCACATTTATTTTCTTCAATATCTTTTGCATTCCAAGGAATATCTGTTAGTAATACTGGAACACCACAAGCAATATATGTTTTTATTTTTCCAGGATCAGCATAATATGTCCATGTATCTAATTTTTTGATATATGGAGCTACTGCAATTGTGGACTTTGCGACTTCATTTTCTAATTCTTTTATATCTTCTATTTTACCTAAGAAAATACAGTGTTTTCTGATTTTTAATGTATCGACTAATGTCTCAAGTTCATCTCTATAAGACCCTCCCCCAATAATTTTAAATTTTATCTTTGGATAAAGTTTTATTATATCTGGCAGATACTCTAAAATCAATTGAACCCCTTGTTTTGGTAATAAATGTCCCATAAAAACAATAGTATAGGGGTCAATTTCATCATAAGCATATGTTTTCACCTTATCTACCCACATACCATAAGGTACCACTTTATGAGATTTGTAATCTTCTTTTTTTATTCCTAAGAATTTTTCTCTTGCCTCTAACATACGAGGACTTAAATCCCACATTTCATCAGCTCCTTTATATCCAGATATATTAATCCAATGATAAATCTTATTCTTCCAACCACCCTGGAATCTATTTTTTGGCACAAAATCGATACTCCAAAAAACTACTTTTTTTACTTTTCTAAAAAATTTTAATATCCTACCAAATATTACACATAATCCATCCATTCCTATATATGTATCATAAGATATATTTGTAATATAAATATATCTTATAGTTAATAATAATTCTTTTAGGTAAAGTATAGGTTCTGGAAGGTTTTTATAATCTTTACCTTTATATTCTTCCACCAATTTACCTTTTTTATATAATCGATAATAACTACATCTATCTGGAGCATCTGAGAAACTGTGCATTATATGTAATACATTACTATATTGTTTATTATTCAAATAAACAACCATCTCATCATCAGGCTGTGTAAGATATTTATGAGCTACTATGACTATGTTATTAGAATTCATATTTTTAAGATCGTCTTTTTCTTAATAGATTAAATAATGATACCTTGAATGCTTGTGGCAATAGTGGAATTAAGATTAATTGCAATAAGCTTGATAAAGTATCTTGTGTCGAAGATTTATATCCATATTCAACTATTGCCTTCAACCTGATATATAGTGTTAGGTACTGTTGCCTATTTGCTTTAGAGGATGAAGCTTGAGTATTACTTGTTCTATACTTTAAAACCGTATTTTTTAAATTGGCAAACTTATATTTTTTCCCCACTCTAAAATAGAAATCATAATCCTCGGCAGGACTCAATTTTTCATTATATAAATTATCTTCTATGACTTCTTTTCTATACATCACACAAGGATGAGAAAATGGACTCTGTTTAAAGATATATTTTCGTAAAGACAAATCATCTTGAGCATAGAGTCTAATGTATAAAATTTTCTCTAGTGTTTCATCTCGCACTTCCATAGCCCCACCGACAATACCAACTTCTAAATTTTTATCTAAAAAAGATACTTGCTTTTCAAATCTATCAGGATAAGCCCAATCATCTGCATCCATTCGAGCTAAATACTTACCTTTAGACAAAGAAATAGCTTTATTAAGATTACCAGCTATTCCTAAATTATTCTTATTTTGTACCCCTACAATACGAGAATCTTTTTTTGCATATTTTTGAATAATTTTCCAAGTATTATCTGTAGAACAATCATCTATAATAATACATTCAAAATCTATACATGTCTGATTTAATACACTTTCTATAGCTTCTGATATATACTTTTCAGCATTATATGCTGGCATTAAAACTGATACTTTTGGAGTTTTCATAAATATATTTATATATTTTCTAAATACCAGTCATAGGTTTTTTGGATGCCTTCTACTAGATTTGTCTTAGCTTGCCAACCTAGTGAATTTATTTTGGATACATCTAGTAGTTTTCTTGGTGTTCCATCTGGTTTGGTGGTGTCCCAAACTATTTCTCCTTGATATCCTACTACTTGTTGGACTGTGTGGGCTAGTTCTTGGATAGATATATCTTCTCCTGTTCCTACATTGATCCATTGATTATCTTTATAGTTTTGCATTAAGAATACTGAGGCCTCTGCTAAATCGTCTACAAATAAAAATTCTCTTCTTGGGATTCCTGTTCCCCAGAGTGTAACTGTGTCTATATTTTGTACTTTAGCGTCGTGCATTTTGCGTATTATGGCTGGGAGTACATGTGAGGTATTGAGGTCAAAGTTATCTTTGATGCCATATAGGTTGGTTGGCATGGCTGAAATGTATTGTGTGCCATATTGTTTGTTATATGCTTGGCATAGTTTGATGCCTGCTATTTTGGCTATTGCGTATGGTTCGTTGGTTTCTTCTAATTTTCCGTCTAAGAGATATTCTTCTTTGATTGGTTGTGGAGCTAATTTGGGGTAGATACAGGAACTGCCTAAGAATAGTAGTTTGTTTACTTCTGCTTGTCTGCTGGATTCGATGACATTTAGTTCTATTCTGAGGTTCTGGTAGATGAAGTCTGCTGGGTAATCTCTATTGGCTAATATACCTCCTACTTTGGCGGCGGCTAAAAAAACATATTCTGGTTTTTCAGTTTGGAAAAATTCTAGAGTTTGGTTGTGATCTGTGAGATCTAATTCTTTAGATGTACGATAGATGAGGTTACTAAATCCATTTTGTTGTAAATTGCGGAGTATGGCTGAACCTACTAATCCATTATGTCCTGCTATGTATATTTTGGATTGTTTGTCCATATATTTTATTATAATGTTTTTTCTAATTCTAAGTCTGCTTGTACCATAATTTGTACTAGTTGATGGAAGCTGGTTTTGGGTTGCCATCCTAATTGTTGTTGTGCTTTGCTTGCGTCTCCTATGAGTAGGTCTACTTCTGCTGGGCGGAAATATTTGGGATCAATTTCTATGATTGTTTGTCCTGTTTTTTTGTCTATTCCTTTTTCTTCAACCCCCTTGCCTTGCCAGATTAGATCTATGTCTAATTCTTTAGAGGATAGTTCACAAAATTCTCTGACTGTGTGAGTTTCGTTCATAGCGAGGACATAGTCATCTCCTGTTGGTTGTTGTAGCATTAGCCACATTCCTTCTGCATAATCTTTGGCATATCCCCAATCTCTTTGGGCGTCTAGATTTCCTAGGTATAATTTTTGCTCTTTGCCTAATTTGATTCTGGATAGTCCTTTGGTGATCTTTCTAGTGACAAATGTCTCTCCTCTTCTTGGGGATTCATGATTGAATAGTATACCATTGGATGTATGCATTCCATAACTTTCTCTATAGTTGACTGTTATCCAATAGGAATACATTTTGGCTGCTCCATATGGGCTTCTTGGATAAAATGGGGTGGTTTCTTTTTGTGGGATTTCTTGGACTTTTCCAAACATTTCAGATGATGAGGCTTGATAGAATTTTGCCGTTGGGTTCTCTTGTCTTACTGCTTCTAGTAGTCGTAATGTTCCTATTCCTGTTATATCTCCTGTGTATTCTGGGATGTCAAAGCTAACTTTGACATGACTTTGCGCTCCTAGATTGTATACTTCATCAGGCTTAATTTCTCGAATTAATTTGTTTAGAGATGATGAGTCGGAGAGATCTCCATAGTGTAAAAATAAATTCACATTTTCTTTGTGTGGGTCTTGGTATAGATGATTTATTCGACCCGTATTGAAGCTGCTAGAGCGTCTTATAATTCCATGCACTTGATAGCCTTTTTCTAAAAGCAATTCTGCTAAATACGATCCATCTTGTCCTGTGATTCCTGTGATAAGTGCTTTTTTCATAGATCAATATTTTTAAATAAATTTAACTCTATTCTACCATATATAGAGCTTGGTGTGAATATTATTACCTACTCTTAAAATATTCTACGGTTTGGAGTAGGCCTTGTTGAAGATTGGTTTGTGGTTGCCAGTTGATTGCTTGCTTGATTTTGTCATAGGATAGACAGCTGTGTTGTTGTTCTCCGATTTTAGCTTCTCGGTGTTGTCTGGTGATGGTGGTGTTGGTGAGTTGGTGTAGGATGTCAAAGATTTGGTTGATATTGGTTTGAGTGGCTGTGGCTATGTTGTAGATTCCTGAGAGGTTGCCGAGTATGGCTTGGATATTGGCTTCTACTACATCTTGTACATATACAAAGTCTCGGGTATTGTTGCCATCTCCGTTGATATAACATTGTTGGTTTTGGAGCATTTTGCTGATGAAGAGAGCTATTACACCTGCTTCTCCTTGGGTGTTTTGTCTTGGTCCGTAGACATTGGAGTATCTGAGGGCGGTGTAGTCTATATTGTAGATGGTTTTGTAATAGTGGGCGTATTTTTCCATTACTAATTTGGCTATGCCGTAGGGTGAGATTGGGTCGGTGGAATGTGTTTCTGGGGTTGGGAGTATATCTGTATCTCCGTAAATGGCTCCTCCTGAGGAGGCGAATACTACTTTGGTGACTCCGTGTTTGCGGGCGGCTTCGAATAAGTTGATGGTGCCTATGATGTTGACTGTCGCGTCGTATTGTGGGTCTTGGACTGATTTTCTGACATCTAATTGGGCTGCTTGATGGCAGATGACTTGGATTTGGTGTTTTTGGATTATTTCTTCGACTTTTTGTGCATTGGTGATGTCTTCTTGATAAAAGACTGCTTGGGGGTTGATGAGATCTTGTTGTCCTGTGACTAGGTTGTCTATGATGATGACTTGATGTCCTTGTGTGATGAGTTGGTCTACTATATGGGATCCGATAAATCCTGCTCCTCCTGTGACTAGTATGTTCATATTGGTGATGGGTTATTTGTTTTATTATAGCATAGATTAAGGTGATGGTGAATATAATCCTAGTTTCATTATCTATTTAGCCCATCAAATCTTATCTTTGAGCTTGCCCCTATGTATTTGGTCCTTTCCAGAAGATATTAAATAGTCTATCTCTTAGTTTTTTTGGGAATGTAGGTATTAATATTAATTTTATTACTATTAATACAATGTCTTTTTTAGATAGTTTATAGCCATATTCTACAGTTGCTTTTAGTCTAATATACATGGCTAGATAGCTCTGATATCTATTTTTTGTTGTTGATTCTTGGGTTTGACTTGTACGGTATTTTATTAATACATCTGGTAAGTTAGCAAATTTATATTTTATTCCTGCTCTAAAGTAGAAGTCATAATCTTCAGCTGTACATAGCTTGTTATTGTATGGATTCTCCACCCCTATTTCTCTTCTATACATAACACTGGAATGAGAAAAAGGTAGTTGTCTAAATATATTTTTTCTTAAGTGTTTGTCGTCTGAGTAAAAGGTGTTTTTATATAATAGTTTTGTAAATGTTTCATCGTATATCTCTACCGTTCCTCCGACTATACCTATCTCTGGATTTTGGTTTAAAAATTCAACTTGTTTTGCAAATCGTTCTGGATATGACCAATCATCATTATCTAATGGGGCTATGTATTTTCCTTTAGATATACTAATTCCCTTATTACGGTTGTCACTTATACCCAAGTTTTTGGTATTTTTGACAGCTACTATTCTTTTGTCTTTTTTGGCGTATTTTTGAATAATTTTCCAAGTTTTATCTTTTGAGCAGTCATCTATAACTATTAATTCAAAGTCTTTAAATGTCTGATTTAATATACTCTCTATTGCCTCTGCTATATATTTTTCGGAATTATATGCTGGCATTAAAACCGATACTGTTGGTGACTGCATGAATTGATAATTTTAATATTATTTTTAGTGTATCATATATAGATAATGCTGTGAATACTCTTGATTATCCACCCCCACCATTTCGTAGTCCCATCTCGCCTCCTCCCGCCTACTGGAGGCAATAGCTCAGCCCTCCTCCGCCGTCGCAAATGAGATTTGCTCCTTGAAAACCCACGGTTTCCAACACTCGGTCTTTGACCTCGTTGCCTTCCTCCACGGGAAAACTCCCGTTTTCCCGACCCCTTTCCCAAAGGCTAAAGCCTTTTTACGGGTACTCCCTCCTAAGGGAGACATTGGATCAGGGCACCTCAGTAAAGGGCAGAGGATACTTAATGACCTTGTCAAAATTTATATATTATGGTATTATCTGTTTATACCGATGAGGAGACTATCAAAAAACTTTAGGGTTTGCGAGAATGCTCCTTTTTTATTTTGTTTTTGAATGCTGAGATTGGGGTTATAAATTCTGCATATTTCTTAAGTAAACTAGAGTAGTGTAAATGTGTAGTAATTAGTTTTTCTAATTTATTGTGTTTTGCTAAATACTTTATAAGACAGGCAAAATCTCCATCACTTGTTATAATGACTGCTTTATTATAAATATCTTTCTGTGACACTGCTTCTAAAACTAGTTCTGCATCTACATTTCCTTTATAAGTAATTTTCTTTGTAGCCTTGTCGAGGATAGGTAATGTTTGTTTGAATACACATATAAATCCACATTGTTGTAGGTAGGTATAGAGATCTTGATTGTCTGCTATGTATCCTATGAATAAGAAGGCTTTTGTTACATTGTATTTATCTCGTAAAAAAATTCTAAATCTTGCATAGTCAATTTGCCAATTTTGTTCTTTTTTAACTCCACGATGTAGGTTCTGTGCATCTATAAATGCATAGTTGCCTATATGGTTTTTTGTTTTATTTTGCATATTTTTGGAAATATAGTTGGAAAAATTATAGACTATTAGTTATATTATAGCATATTTTACCTTTTGACTAATATAGATTAATAATGGGCAAAAAAGTAATTTTATGATATATTAAAATTATTCTTGACATTAGCCGCGCCCCTCGCAAGAGAAATTTTTATATTACAATTCTGATTTTTTGAACTGTTCGGAATTTACGAATAGTTCAATTTGTAAATTATTATTTTTATTATAGCATAGATTGGGGGGATGGTGAAATGGTGAGTTATGAATGGTAAATTATGAGTTCAAAAGGGCAATACACCCCCGCCTTACAGGCTCCCCCCTCCGACTACCTACGGCAGTTAAAAAGGGGGATAGATATAATTACATGCGACAAAAGGTCTCCCCTATAAAAGAACAATGTAGGCGAGGGCGCCGACTCTACGAACTTACAATTAATAATTAAAATCCATCTACCCCATCAGGCATAGCCTGCCACCACTCAAGAGGGGGATTTAATAGCAATCTTGATTGAATATATTATCCTATATATTGATTTCTCAGTTGATTTTATATACTATTGATAGTATTATTAAAATACAAATAATATAACCAACTATAATTATGTCTATTAAATCTTTCTTTTCTTCTATATTACTCGTCTTGAGTACGGTGCTTTTCCTTGAAAGTTTAAAAATCATTGCTCTTCCATTTAACTTTACATATCAATCTTTTTGGGGGCCTTATACTTCTAGCATTAGCAGTATGATTAGATCAACATCTATCGTGTTATTATATGATTTAGTAAATAATCCTTTAATATTATTATTATCTATTGGATTAATAGCTTTTGCTATTTATAGATTGTCAAAATCTGAATTAAATACTACTGTTGAGACCGTTATTTTAGTTAGCTTTGCTATTATTCTACTTTCGATGAGATTTCGTCTTATTTTACCAACCTTACTAGGACAAGCATTCTGGCCTATAATAATTTTATTTTCTGTATTAATGCTAATCTCTTCAAGAAATAATAATTATTAATATATAAGTTCACCAACTTCCTCCTCCGCCTCCGCGACCAAAGCCTCCACCTCCGCCACTAAAACCTGTGCCAAAGAATCCCCCACCACTATTATTGGGGTCATATGATCTACTATTGATTTTAGTCATAGAGTGCCCAGTACTATAGATAATATCTCTGTAGAACCAAGATGATGAAAATGTATGATTATATTTAGCTGTGCTTTCAAACCAATCTGGTTTATCTACAACTATTCCTTCAAAGGCTTTTTCCCATACTTTGGCATGTCCTAAGGCTATTGCATAAGGTAAAATCTCAAAAAATAGATAGTTTTTACCTTGGAAATCTAATCGATGTTTTTCTGCCACTACTATGTACTCTTCTAGGCCCAAGATATATGCCATCATTTCATCTCCAGACTGTGTTCTTTTTGGTTTTAGTCTATTTAATATGATCGATGCTGTTACGATTATTAGGCTAGCTATTGCAGTTATAGAATATCCTGACATATAAATTATAATTACCCCAAAACTACCTAGTATCGGGATTAGGTTTAGCAGTGATTTTATTGTGCTAGGTATTTTGATGTAATATTGTGCGACTTCTTCTAAATATATAGCTTGATATATCTCATTGAATTGATTTCTTTTAGGTAATATAGAATATATGATTAAAATTATAACTAAAAAGATGAGCTCAATTTTAAATATATAGCTTATAAATATTAGAATGACTACCAATATTAAGAAGTTTCTTGTTGATTGTTGTGTATCTTTTCTGGATATAAGCGACCTAATTTCTAAGAACAGTCTATTATTGGTCATTAGATAGTATCTAAAAAGACTTTCTATCAAAAAGGCCTCTCCCATATAATTAACTCCTCTGGCCTTTTCTTTATCTACCATATCGAAGGTATATTGGGATTTTTGCCAAAATTTCTTGTCGAAGTTTTGTTTAATTTTGATAATGCCCTGTATGGCTAAGGATATCATAAGTGCTGAGATTAGTCTTGTGTGTGGTCTTTGGTATCTTAAATATCCCACCCCTGCTGGGCTTAAATTTTGTGGTGGGGTATATTGGACTAAACTTTCATATTTTATATTTTTATTCTTATACCAAATTAGCCAAATTATAAGTAATATAAATAAACATATTATTAATATACCTGAGGCTACTAAAACATCTATATTGGCTCTGGATAAGATTGGAGCTTCATCTAATATTCCTGTTTTGAATGTAAGATTTATCTCTAGACCCGTATTTTGGGGAAGTTGTCTATTGTAACTTAGTTGAATTACTTTATCATTAATCTGGGTGATTTGGCATTGATCAATGATTGTATTTTGTACACCTACAATCTCACATTGTAATTGTGTAGCATCTTTAAAATCTAATGTTTGTGGGAATATTACGGTAGTAGATATTTTGTCTATTGGCATTTGCCAATTATTACCGGTAATACTATGCCTTAATATGTCTAAATTATTATTTGATTTGATAATGTTATTATATTTGTACTTAACTGTGTATTGTCTAATATCTTTAAAATAGTTCCTCTCCTGCCCTATTCTAATATCTATATTATTATTTAACCAATCTCTTGTTATTAATATTGGTTCTAATCTATAATTTCTAAAGACCTGGACATTACTAACAAATTTTCTATCTAAGGCTATTGTACGAAATATACCTTGCTTTTCTATTCCTTCTGAATCATAGGTGATTGTCTCAGTGACATCTATACTTCGGTCCTGATTGATTACCATCTTAGAATCAAAATCTAAAATTCTTTCGGCTAGAGCTATATTGGGGGCTAATAATATTGCTAAAGTTATTAGTATAGATTTTAGTTTCATATTTATATTTTTACAAATAATCTAATATTCTATCATAATTTAGGAATTGGAGAGTGTTAAAGATGAAGCGGCCGAGCACTTCTAGGCTATTGGTTATGAATAATATTCCGATAAGGACGAGGAATAGTCCACTAACTATGCGAATGATGGAAGTTAGTTTTTCAATTTTTTGTAATATAGCTCTACCTTGAGCGAGTAAAATGGCTGTGATTAAAAATGGAATGGCAAGTCCAATTGAAAATACGAACATCAGTATTGCTCCATCTAAAACCGTTCCTTGATTAATAAGAAATGTTAAAATTGTACCTAGTATTGGTCCTACACAGGGTGTCCAGCCTATTCCTAATAATATGCCGAGTAATATTGAACTTTGGACGGTGCCGGCTTTAAGTCCTTTAATTCTGGGTGTCCAGGTGGTTTGGAAAATTTTATGTTTGAAGATTCCTATCATCTCAAGTCCCCAAATTAATATGAGTATTCCTGCTATTCTGCTGATGATTAGTCTAGCTTGAGATGTAAATAAACTAGCCAAACTACTAGCAAACACTCCTAGTACTACAAACACTCCCATAAATCCTACTACGAATAAGAGTCCATTACGAATCGTTTGGAGTTTGGTGAGCTTACCATCTCCTGTTATAAATCCTATATAGGCTGGGATAAGAGGAAAAGTACAGGGGGCTAAAAATGTTAGCACCCCTGCGACTAAACTTCCTATTAATAAGGATGAGCTGAGCATGTTAATTTATTTTTTTCTATATTCGACAACTAAAGCTCCAAAGGCAATGTATGTTAAGATTAATCCGATCAATACTCCTAAAATTGGGATAAATTTGATTATATACAATACTATATATATTCCTAAGGCTACTAGGAATATCTGTGCTTTTGGTTGTTTTAGATTGTACTTATGATTTAACCACTGAGCTATGACTAAGCTAGTGACCGATTGGGAGAAAAATATCATTGAGAGGTATGCAAATGTTAAGAATAGAGCTACTGGAATTCCGATCAAACTCACAAATAGCAAGATTATTATTGAAATTGGTAAGAAGAATAATAGTATCCCATAAAAGAAAGATTTTCTAATGTCTTTACCGTTTTCTAAATTTGTAATTGCTCTAGTTATAAATCTACCTGCCAACCAAGAGATTAATAAGATTACTACTGATGCTGATAAAATTCTAAATACTAGCATACCTGAGAACATGTTTTTCATAACATCTTGTCTCTCTGTTTGTATATTTAGTAGTTCTGGGTCTAGTTTTGAGGAAACTCCTTCTTCTAGATTTTTAGATAGGTCTAATTCTTTTGGATGTCCATAGTTGACCGTATTACCAAATTTAGCAGACTCTGCAATGTTGATATTTCTTTCAGCTACAAATTCACTTTTACCAGCTAATGTTCCTTCTAGATTAAAATCTGCTGTTCTAATTTTGGAATCTCCCAATACAGTCCCAGTAATAGTACTGTCTACGCTAGCAATATTAATATTGCCATTAACTGTCCCATCTAATTGAAATTTTGAAACAAATGCGATTACACTTCCTGTGATGGTAACATCTTTGTCTATAATTAAAGTTTCTGCAAAAGCAATGACATCTCCCTTTATGTCTGCTTTAATAATTAAGGTTGTTCCAGCTAATCTGACATCGTCTCCAATTTCTTGATTAATTGTAATCTTATCTCCGGCAATAGTTGCATCTTGAGTAATGGAGGCATCTATATCTACTACTCCTCCAGCTACAATGGCATCTCCTTCTATTGTTTTTTGGATTCGAACTACTTGTCCGGCAAGATAAGCATCTCCTTCTACTTTTTCTTTTATATCTACTGATTCTCCGGCATCTAACATCAGAGCTGAGGCTGGCTGAGTACTTAGTAGAAATATTATCGCTATAAGTATTGAAAGATATTTTTTCATAAATTAAATATATAGCTTATACATATTTAGTATATCTTGTGCTATGCAAATTTGTCAAACTGTGATATTATATTTTTATAATTAAAAATAACATACAAATATGATTGAAATCAAAGGTGTTTCTAAAAAATTCAAAGATAAGACTGTAATTCATAATTTAGACCTATCTATTAATGAGGGTGAGTTTTATGCTCTAATTGGTCCTAATGGAGCTGGAAAAAGTACTTTGATTAAATTACTATCTGGTTTGTTGCAGCCAACTAAAGGAGAAATTTTATTAAATGGGATTAATATAGTAGGTGAACCAAAAGAAGCTAAAGCTTTGATTGGATACATTCCTGATGAACCAACTGTGTGGGATGGGATGACTGGTTTAGAATTTATGAATTTTGTAGGGGCTTTATATAATATGCCCGCCTCTGAAAGAGAAAAAGATATTAAAAAATTACTTAAGATTTACAATCTATCTGGGACTGAGAATCAATTGTATCAGGACTATTCTCGTGGGGTTAGACAAAAATATTCGATTCTAGCGGCTTTATTACACAATCCTAAAGTTTTATTGATTGATGAGCCTATTGTAGGTCTTGACCCCATTAGTATTGATATTACTAAAAATATTTTAGATGTATTTGTAAAAGAGGGAGGGACTGTATTAATGGTTACTCATACTTTATTTGTAGCCCAAGAACTGGCTACTAGAATTGGAATTTTTGAAAAAGGTAAGTTGAAGATAGAAGGTACTTATAAGGAGTTAGTAGATAAAGCTCACTTACCTACTAAGACTTCGCTTGATGACGTTTATAAAAATTATTTAGCTAAATAAATAAAAATATGTCAGAATCATTTGGATTATTATTGTCTTATCCTGGACAGGTTATAAAAAGGTATCTAGCTCGTGAGAAATTCACTCGTATTTTTGCTATCTCTATTCTATTAATTATAATTTTATTTGTATCTATATCAATTTATGCAACTACTGTTGGTGGTTTAAATTTTATCAGCAGAGATATTGAATTAAGAGATTCTTTGTACTTTTATATTATTCAATTGTTTTATTTGCTTGTCTTTATACTGAGTTATGCGAATAGCATCCTAGTGATTGCTTCTTCTTTTGGGCGTAAATCTCATCAGTGGATTATGGCGACTCCTTCTTTCTCTCTTATGGCTTTTTTGAATTTATTTCAACTACTTATTTCTAGTCTCTGGATTTTTCTTGCTGTTATTATCCCTGTTTTAATTGGTATTGCTCAATTTATGGAAGTTGGTACTTTGGCATTATTTTTAAGTTTTATATTGACAACATCTTTGATTATAATTGGTAGCACTGTTGGGGTCTTATCTTATATGCTCAGTTTTTATATTCTTAAATATTTCTCTAATTTACTTGGTCGCAATATAGTATCTCAATCTTTAGTTATTATATTGCTTCTAATTAGCTCTGTTTTAATGGTTGCTCTGTTTTGGAGAATTGCCATACCTCAAGACTTTGTAAAGTTCTTTGATGGTAATTATATTTTACAGATACAGACCATGAAAGAACAATTAATTTATTTACCTACTTTTGGGATAGCCCAAGTTCTTCATGATATACTATTCTGCTCTAATATATTCGGAACCTCTTATACTTTAATATTTACGACTCTTACTATTGCTTTATTAGGATTATCTTATGTTTTATTAAAGAAAAATTATCTTTTAATATGGCAGTTATTACAAGAGGGTAGCTATATAACCACCCAAAACAATGCTAAGATTGCTGTTCACAGATCTTATAACTTCCCTTATACTAACGCGGTACATACTATTATAGATAAAGAATTATTATTAATTTGGAGGGATAAAAAAAATGTACTGTGGTTTATGATTGTAATTGGACTATGGCTGGCTCAAACTGCAGTTAGCTGGAGGGTTACTTCTAATGCTAATAATTATGGAGAAGGATATATTTTCCCGAACTTTATTTTTGCTCTAATTTTAGCTATTGGATTGTATTTTATTAGTGCTTTGACTCTCAGATTTGTATTCCCGACTTTTAGCGCTGAGAGAAAAGTATCCTGGATTTTAGGAGTTGCTCCAATCTCACCTTGGAATATTGCAGTTGGTAAATTACTAATTTATACCGCTTTATTCTTGTTTATAGGGACTCCAATTCTGATTGCAAACTTTGTAATTTTAGGATTTGCATTTTTCCCTGCTTTATTATATTGGATTGTATTCAGTTTATCCATAATTCTAATAGTTTTATTAGCTATATTTTTATCTATAAAATATCCCAATAGATTTTCTAGTGACCCTGAGACATTATCTACTACCCTACCTGGTTTGGCTTTCACTACCTTAGCTCTTGGAGGAAGTATAATTATTGCTAATATTATGTATTTGGTTTTGTCTAATGTAGATTTAGCAGTATTATTGGTGTTACTAATTACAGTTTTGAACTTACTATTAACTAGTTTAACTTATAGGGCTTCAGAGAAGTTTGAGTATGCAGGTGAGATTATTGCTTGAATTAGACAATTTATAAAGTTGCTTGGTTTTGAATTTGGAAGAAGAGTAATTTATTAAAGAAGAAAAAAATTATTTTCACAAGCTTTTTCTTCCCCCCTTTGGAGGGGGATGTCTGAAAGACGGGGAGTGGACAACCTTTTAAATACAATATTAAAATAATAACTGAGTTATAATATTGGAATTTAAAAAGAAGGGTATTACCCCCTCTTTTATCTAGTTTTTAAGAATGATTAATCTTTTTTCAAACTAATTACCTTTCTAGTTGAGTCTGATTTTTGTTGTAATCTCACTGATATCACTCCGTCTTTATAATCAGCTATTACAGAGTCTTCATCTATATCTCCTGGTAATTGTACCGATCTACTAAAGGATTCCTTAGAAATTGACTTAAAATAATAATGCCTATCTTTATCCTCTTTTTCCTCTTCTTCCGATAACTTACCTTCGATAGTTAGGACCCGATTGTCTAGCGTAATCTCTAAATTATCTTCCTTGAATCCTGGAGCATGTAGTTTTACTACTAATTCGGAACCTTCTTGATACATTTCCATATCACTTAGTGTTCTGGTCATGCTTGGGAAGGATGTCTCGAAGATTTCATCAAATAACCTACTTGGACTTAGTTCAAAAGTATTTAATGTTGGTAAATTACGAATTCTCATATATTTATACCTTAATATTACTAATATATGGTGTACACCGGCTGGAGGGACCCTCCTTATTTATATTATAACTCGAATTTTAGCAGTGTCAAGAGATGACTGCTAATTACTTCACCGTAATTTCACTTAATATTTTTATAGTCTATTAAAACTTTTAAACTCGGACTTTATCGTCCGAGCTTAATGAGGGTTTACTATAAATATTCAGTTCTTAATATGTATCCCAATAAAGGGAATGTGATTAATTTAGTTGTAGTAGTTTTCTTCTCCTTTTTAAGTGTATTCTTTTTCTCCAGCTAAGATGGCTAGAGCTTCTGATATACGATTTGGGGCATAAACTCTGAGTGCAGCCAAGGGAGTAATTGTTCCTCTTTCTAACCTCGCTCCAAGACCATAATCTGACTTATTGTCCACTCTTTCCCAAGCCAGGTCTGCTACGAATAGCATAAAAGATTTATTGGAAATTTGCTCCTGCCTACTAGGCTCTGGATCTGCTGATTCTCGCTGATTACGATGCATGCTGGCATGTCTTACAGAAACTTGCTGAGACAGCTGGGGGACAACCTTGGGTTGGTGTATATTTTGTGGATGTGGTTCAGCAAATGTGACTGTATTTGGGTGTGATGATGGACTGTTTGTAGAAGCAGAGGTAGTGGCCGGACGAACTAAATTGAGTGTTCTGGAAGGAGTAGGAGTGTTGACCTTAGTGTGAGAATGAACTTTGATTGACTCTACTCTTATACCAGATGTAGAGGTAGTTTTGTCATGGGCAGATTTTGTAACTGGGTCTGGGGTAGTAGCCGGCGCAGGGGTGTTGGCTGATACCTTATCTAAAATTCTAGTGGGCTTTTCATCTGTAGTTGACAGAACAATACCCTGACGCTCTTGAGAGCGTTGAACCATTTTTCTGATATCTTCAGCCTTTTCACTGAAACTGAAACGACTATATGAAGTCTGTTCCTCAGCAGCCCCAGGGGATGCAAATAATAGGATTGTTGCTGTAAATAGTCCTACTACAAGTTTATTCCTCATATAGAAACTACTAAGACTAAATGGTGGCAGCCGACATACTGCCTAGAATATCTTATACCATATTATATAACTTTTGTCAATTATGAACAAAAGTTATATAATATGGTATAATTTTAATATCTTTTAAAACTTACTCTAAAAAATTCCCCCAAAAAAAGTTGGGGGAGTATAGTGATTTATAAATAGTATCACCAGAGACCGCGAATTGGCGGAGATGGGGTGGTAGGTTTATGAAGAAGTTTAGTAGCTCCTTCATAATCTCCTTGTCTGGCAGCCTTTGCTGCTGGTTGTTGATGAGGATGATGTAGACCTGCCTTACGGCGAGCTCTCTCATATTCACCCTGAGCAGATTCAGAAGATTCCATACCTTGAAGTCTACCACGACGAAGAAAATTGAGAGTTCGTATCGAGTCTTCAACTCGCTCCTGTCGGAGGCCGTGATTTTGTAAGGACTCACAGGAAATAATCTGAGCTGCTTCTGCTTCCAATATGTACTGTTGGAAATTGGAGTGAGGCTTACTAGGAATAACATCTATGGATTGATGTCCTAGAGATACACCCACATTCAATAGAGACAGACCTCCACTTATTCCTCGTTGCCGAACCTCAGATGCCTCAGCAACTTCAACAGAAGAGTTAAGGACCATCACATCTTTCAACTTTCCTATGGAATCATAAATCCCACAAAGCTGTTGTGTTTGCAATCGCAACCTTGATTCTCCAGGATGCCCTAGAGAATTACCTCCAGCTGAAGGGCTGTATGCTGGAGCTACTGGTCCTCGACTATAACCTCCACCTCCTGACTGTAAAAGGTTATAAGTATTGGTTGTAACTCCAACACCTATATTATCATTGTAGCCCTCACTGGCATAAATCGGTAACCATATATTAGTAGCTGCAATGGTGGCAATGAAAGATGCAGGAAGAGTTTTCATGGAGTAATTTACATGATTGGCTAAAAATATATGGATACTCAAAACTAAAAAGTTTGAGACCCATAATCTCAAAAAATAGGAGGAGAGAGGTTCTCTCCTCCTAAGTTTGTAACTAAACTATATTAATCTAGTTATTCCCCCATTTAAATTGTGTCCAACTAGACTCCCCACCAAGATGTCTAGACTCATTTAATGAAAATGATCCTGTGCCAAGTAGCTCAGCACCTCGCTGGAAGTTATATCCTCCTTTTAAACCGAACTCTGCATTGGATGCAGAATTGCCACATGTGTGACAAGGTTTGACGGCAGAGCTACCTCCACCTATAAACTCAATGCCACCACTTTCCATTGAAAAAACTTGACCATTCCCATGAACATAGCCATTGGAATTAAAGTTATTCCATGTTCCCACTTTAACATGGGAGCTGGCAACTTGAGCCTGGGAGGGAACTCCTATCCCAAAGATGGAGATGGAGGTGGTAGCCAGGGTAATCAGTAATCGAATCATGGACATTAGAAATTCTCCAGAAAAATATTGGACGAGACGCCATAAGACATCTTTTAGCAAATACTCCCTAGGGAATATCTACTAAGGAGACACTCTTTGGCGCCTTTCAACATACTTCATATAGTATACTCAAAGGCACCAAAGAATGCTAATTTTGTCCAAGAGATTATATTAGCAAAGATTTAATTGTTAAGGCACATACATGATAGAAAATAAATATTTCTAATCTATGCTACAGACTGAATATAACATACACTATAACTTTTGTCAATAGCTAACAAAAGTTATAGTTGTTTAATTTAATATAATTTTACTTAAAAGATTTGCCCACTTTATATCTAAAAAATGAGAACTATCAGGTATACTGATTAACTCTGCTGATAAATCTGTTGCTATATTTTGGGCTTGTATATAAGGAATATTAGCATCATCTTCAGAGCCTATAACTTTAATATTAACTTTGATCTTAGATTTTACTTTACTTATGTCTACTAAATGCTCAAAAAAATTAGCGTAGTTCCCGTTTCTAAAGCTAGAATTGCTAAGGGAGTTATCAAAAGGAGCAATCAGAACAACCTCATGTACTGAATATTGTGTTTGCTCTAGGAATAATAAAACCGCTCTAGTACCCAAGCTATGCCCTACTAAAATTACTGGATTTTTAGCTTCTGCTACTGCCTGTTCTATAATCGGATACCATTCTGTAAATACTGGATATTTACCTCCCGGTAAATTAAGAGTTGTGACCTCATTGCCTGACTCTATAATATATTGTCTAAAGTCTGGATGCCACATACTTTCACTATTATGGTTGTATCCTGGGATATCTATAATAGTAAAAAACATATTATTTTTGAAAATAGCTAATAATTAGTTTTAGACAACCTACAATCCCAATCACTACTCCTACTCCCATCAAAATTGGGAATATAATCTGGGATGCAAAATTAGCAATGAATGAAAATATAAATAATCCAAATCCTCCCCAAATAAGCAATTGTGGTTTAGACTTTAAATTTTTATTATTATTACCTCCTAAAATTCTAATTTCCATAATAAATAACTTATTTCACTTAACATTTATATTATATCATATTTGCACAAAACAAAAACTCCCTCGAGGGGAGTCTTTGTAAAAATTTATAAAAGAGCTTGAATAGTATACCGATTTTAGAAATTTGTGTCAAGGGGAGGTGTAGAATCTTGATATTCTGGTGGTGTTACATTATTTTCATTATACTCTTGAGGTATATCTGCCGGACTATTAATCCAACCACTATAAAAATACCAAGCTACAGCTATTATTGAAACAATGGCTAGTATTATTAATGGTAAAATATATGGTATATAATTTTTTCTAGCTTCAGTATTATCAATTATTGTTCTACTCCTGTAACCGACATAATAAGCTAGCCCACCTGGTATTAAAGATATCAACATAATAAAATGATAACTAAAAAATGTAGTAGTTGGAGTAAATACAAGCAATATAAATGCTAATATTTGTATTCCTAGTGATAATAAAATTAGATAAGTATTAGGCTTTATTGATACTCTTTCAATATCATTATCAATAATAATATGTACAATTGAAATAGATAGTAATATTATCAATGTCCATGGAAGCATATGAACCCAGATAGAAGCTGCGAAAAGTCCTACAAGAAAAAAAGATCCTAAGTATATAACTATGTTATATATAAATAAAATTAAAAGTAATATTGATCTATTCATTCCCTTACTCTTGTTTAATGTATTATCCATATTTTTATATAGTTGTTTTACTCCTTTACCACTTTAGCGGAGATAATTTTGACATCTTCGGCTGGTCTGTCTTGTGCCCCGGTTTGGACGGTGGAGATTGATTCTGCGATATCTAGTCCTCCGATTACTTTACCTACATTAGTATGAGCTCCATCTAGCCAAGGGGTGGAGTCGGCTGTAACGATGAAGAATTGTGATCCATTGGTGTCTGGTCCTGAATTCGCCATAGCAAAGCTTCCCTTTACGAGAGGTTCGTCATTGATTTCATCATCAAATTTCTCTCCTGCATCTCCAGTTCCATATAAAGCTGCTTTACTTGGGTCTTTGGTATTAGGGTCTCCTCCTTGTATCATAAAGTCTTTGATGACTCTATGGAATAGGGTTTTATCATATACTCCTTCTTTGGTATATTTGATAATTTTGCTAGCTGTATTAGGTGAGAGGTCACTGAATAATTCTATAGTAATATTTCCTTTGGTGGTATTGAATTCAATAATTGATCGTTCTTTCATAATGTCTTCATTTAATTTAGTAATTTGTTGAGTAGTCTCTAGACTTGCCTTTATTGCTTCATTTCCTTTATTGCTAAAGTCTTTGTTGATGTATAGGCTCACTCCTACGATTAGGAATGAAATTCCTAGTGCAAAATATCCTAGTTTTTTCATATCTATGTAATATTATTGATTCTTATATTTTGTATTTTTATTATAGCATAGATTTAAAAAATTATGAATTATAAATTGTGAGTTATGAATTTTATCTTATCCACCCCGTCCAGCAAAGCTGTCCACACCTCAAGAGGGTAATTTTAGTACGTCCACCCCCGGCACTTCGTGCCACCTCCTTTGGAGGAGGACAATTCTTACTTTGTCTCCCTTTGGAGGGAGTACCCGTAGGGGGAGGGTGGATTAAAAATATAATTATATCAAAGATAGACGAATACAATGTACCTCTCCTATAAAAGATGGGAGTGATCATTATAAATCCAGATTTTCCAGCCCGTATAGGGGTAGTCGGGATGATATTGTAAAGCTGTAATACCAGCATTATCTAGCCAATGTTGTTCTTGCACTCTGTTATAAATTTCTGGGGTAAGTGTTTCTCCTAGAATTGCTTGATTGACTATAGTGTTGAGAAAAAACCCATGAGTAACTACTCCTATAACACTCTCTGACCTGTTTTTTAAAAATTCTAGGCAGTCTTGAGCTCTCTTTACTAAACTATCATAACAATCCCCGTCTTCTACTTGTTGATTAGAGGTAAAAAGGCTATGTTTCCAAGCTTTTTCGATAGATAGTACAATTTCATCATTTCTTAATTTCCCTATTATTGAACTTGGTTTTTGGCGTTCTATGAATAAATCTGAGTATTCTGTTTTATAATCCTGTTTTTGGTTGATAATTTCTGTAGTCTCTTTCGCTCTAGTTAAAGTGCTAGAAATCAGGACTTCTAAGTTAAGATTGCCTAATCTATCCGCTAATTTCTCAGACTGTTGTTTACCTAAATCTGTGATGTATTGCTCTTCTGGATGTATGTCTTCATCTGTAGCTTGAATGTGACGAATATTACCATCGCTCTGAGCGTGGCGAAAGAAATAAATTGTTTTTTGTGGTTTTGTATACATAAAAATATAAAGAGGGTTTGTGGACCGTACTGGGATCGAACCAGCGACCTCTTCCATGCCATGGAAGCGCGCTACCAACTGCGCCAACGGCCCTTTGTGTGTATTATATCAATATATGTGTTATATGGCAAATATAATTAAATTTGAACTAAATACTGATTTATATTATAATATATTTGCTTATTAACTAACTTTTATGACTATGTCTAATAAATCTTTGTTAGGATCTATATTAGTTGGAATTGGGATTGTGTGGTTATTGGACAATTTTGGAGTAATTGATACTCCTAGTTTTGCTCAGTGGTTACCTATTATTTTGATTGCTTTTGGAGTTTGGAGACTACTAGCTTCTCAGTTCAAAGCTTTGGTAGAGGCTATGATATTGATTGGTTCTGGAGTTACGATTGGGTTGCTTCAGTTAGATATTATAACTATGAGACAAGTGCTAAGATCTTTTTGGCCAGTAATCTTGATATTACTTGGATTATGGGCTTTGAGTTCAGGAAATAAGAAGATAGTTGAGAAGGAGGAAGAGAAAAAAGATAATGATAATTAGATAAAAGGGAGGACAAAAATACCACCTATAAAATGTCAAAATTTATATTTAAAAAATATTGACATTCTTTACCTTATGGTACATAATATATATATTATTAAATAAATATTAAACATATGATTGGTTTCCGTATGCACAATGGGTTCGACCGTCTTAAAATGTACAATGGTATTATGGGTGCTTTGCACTTCTTTCAAGCTGGATTGATGTTATATGTATCAAAAGAGGCTTTATTTCCTATTACTACTAATTATTTAGACTTTAACTCTGCTACTCGTACTGCTGCTCCTGTGACTGAAAAGTTTTTTGATATTAACTTAGGTCCCGCGGTAGCCTTGTTCTTGCTCTTATCTGCTATTGCTCACTTTATCACTATTTTACCAAATGTTTATCCTTGGTATATAAAAAACTTAAAGAAACATATAAATGTTATTCGGTGGTATGAGTATGCTCTTTCTTCATCTGTGATGATTGTATTGATTGCACTTTTGGTAGGAATCTATGACTTCTCTACTCTACTTTTACTATTTGGAATTAATGCTAGTATGAATTTATTTGGACTAGTAATGGAGCAGATAAATCAAGATCGTAAAGATATTAATTGGCTACCATATATATTTGGATGTATTGCTGGAATTATTCCTTGGATTGCTATTTTCTTACATTTCCAAGGCGCTATTTCTTCAGCGGAAGTAGAAATCCCTAGTTTTGTATACTTTGTTGTTTTCTCTCTATTTGCTGTCTTTAATGTCTTTGCACTTAATATGTTCTTACAGTATAAGAAAATTGGACCTTGGAAATCTTATGTATTTGGTGAGAAAATATATATATTCTTATCTCTATTTGCTAAAACTCTGCTTGCATGGCAGGTTTGGTCAGGTACTTTGAGAGGTACTGAGAATGAAGTCTCTACTATTATTTCTAATGTCCTTGCTCTATTTTCATAGAAATATTATTTACAAATATTCTGTAAACAAAAAACCCGGTATTAACCGGGCTTTTTGTTATCGAGGACTTATTCTCGAGGCTTAGCAGGTTGAATAGAGATTTCTCTTTCTAGAAGAGAAGCTCCATCTAACTGTTGAATTGCTCTATCAGCTTCTTCTTCAGTGGCAAATTCTACAAATCCATAACCTTTGCTACGGTTTTGCTCTTTGTCAAAGATGATTTTTGCTGAAACTACATTACCAACAGTCTCAAAAAGAGATTGTAAGTCCTGATTTGTTGCTTTGTACGAAATATTTCGTACAAATAAATTCTTGTTCATAATTTACTATTTTGAAGAAAGATTGCTCTTTCTTACTAACGGTTACCCTCCTGTCGACCTGCCTAAGCCAAGGATTAAATTAATTATATCATATTTTTATATACTTGTATATATGATGGTTATCCACAATTTAGTTCTGATTACAACTTGTAGCCCACAAGCCTTTCTTATTATCTTTAGCTTCCTGTTCTAAAGCCTTGTGATTAGCCTGATTTTGATAAAAAGCTCCTTTATGAGTATACTCTTTAGCATATCCTTCTTTGATTAAATATTCTTGGATATATCTGCCATCTTCTAAATATACATATCTTAATAGCCTACCATAATCATCTCTATCTTCTTTTGTAGGGTCTCTTACTAATTTTATTCTGTTACTTGCAATTAAACTCTTTAATGCCTGATATGCCTCTACTCCATAGCAATAATTTGTACTAATTAAACTATCTAGTTCTGGAGTATCTACTCCTAATAATCTTACGTATTCTATTCTACCGTTTATATTAACTATTATATCATCTCCGTCATTTAAAGTAATTACATTATAATTATCATTTGACACATCTGTTATAACAGTGCCTGTAGTATATTGATTAAACTCACTCGCCCATAAGGGAATGATTGAAGACCATTTATAGCCCAATTCTAAAAATATACTAGGGCTACCAATAGCTCTTTTATAATCATTTGCTATCAAATAAACAACTCCATTATACGATACCACTGATCCATCTTGTAATAATTTATTAGCTCCAATTTGGTATTGACTGAAAATAGTTGATGGTAATTTTATAATCTGATCCCATATATATTGTAATTTATTAAATATAAAAGGGCTAGGTATATATCTTAGTACTCCTGTCTTATCCACCACATATACTGCTGGGCTTCCATTAGGCGAAATTAAGACTCTATCACGCTGGTATTTTATATCTTTCAATGGTGAACTATCCGGTATAATAGATAATTCATAATCTGTAGCTCTTCTGATTGACTCCCATCTAAAGCCATAGCTTTCAAAAACAGCAGGAGATGATATATGTTGCTTCAAAGAGTTATTCATAACATATACCTTCCCGATTGAGTCGGAAATTAATGTACCTTCTGCATAATATTCATTGCTATCTTCTGGGTAATTATTTAAATATTCTTCTGTGGTTGGTATTAGTTCCTCCCAGCGATATTTGGATGAAAATATTGTTGGAGTAGGAATCCATTTTCTTTTTCCATTTTTTATTATAAAAACCTTGCCTTCTGGATTAACTAACAAGCTACCGTTAGGATGTATATCTTCAGTTGTTAAAATAGACCCTTGTGGATGAACTGATAATTCTTTATCGGTTACAGCTATAACATTGTTAAGTTTATATCCTTTTTGAATAAAAGCATCAAAGGAGGCTATTGGTCTTCTCTGTCCATCAGATATAATATAAATAACTCCTCTATTAGATATTAATGCCCCATCTCTAAATGTCACTGCTATTCCTGTTGAGATTCCATCTACTTCTATCGGGGAGGCTATGACTATATCTTGCCAACGAAATTGGGATGAAAATATTTTAGGCGACTCAATAGGTCTCTTCGTATTATTTTGTATATAATATACTTTTGGATCATTGACTGATTTAACTAAGGAACCATTAGGATACATTAAAATTTGTCTTGCCATTATATTGTTTGGCAAGAACAATAAGATTAGTATACCTAAAATGTATTTATATTTCATTTATCCAACTAGAATATCTTGTAAATCTGTTATCAAATCTAAGGCTTGTACTTTTGGTCTTTGGAAGGCATTGCGTCCCATTATGCTTCCAGTAGCTCCTCCTTCTCTAATAGCTTGCATCTCATCTTCTAAAGTCTCGGCATTTGCAAAATCACCACCTGAATGAATTACAATTCTGTGTCCATTATAGGCGGCTTTCATTACTAGCTTGATTCTGTCTGTTAGAGTTGCAGTTGGAACTTTATCATAAATACCCATTTCTTTATTAGAAGCTATACCATAACCATCTATTGGTAATTTTACTTTTATAATCTGAGCCCCTAAACTCACTCCCAACGCCACTCCATAGGCAATCACATCTACTGCTCTCTCTTGTCCCTTGATTAGCCCCTCTCCTCGAGGATAAACCCAAAGTATTGTAATCAGTCCAGCCTTACGGGCATCAGCAATTAACTCTCTTGCCTGTTGTTCCATTTCATTACTATGTAGTGAGCCTGGATACAGGGTAAAGCCAACTGCTACACAACCCAATCTAACAGCATCCTCTACCCAAGAGTGGATGGATGGTTTTGGATTTTCACTGTCTGGTATCATCAGAGTATGGGAGTTGACTTTGAGAATGGTGGGCACATTATGACGAGCGAGAACTTCATGTCCTCTCTCTAAAGACCCTAACGGGGCGGCAAAACCATTGAATCCTCCATCTACAGCAAACTGGGCTTGCTCTAAGGGGTCATACATCACTGGATTTGGCTCAAAAGCTCTACCCGGACCATGTTCTAAAATCTGGTCTATTGGTAAAATCATTAACTTACCAGTACCACCAATTCGACCGTAATTAAGTAGTTTTAATAGATTTTCTTGTTGTTCATTAGTATTAGTATATTTATACCAGGATAAAATTTCTTCTACTCTTTCTTTGTGTTGAGGTTTTGTGGAAGGCATAGTTGTATAATTTTATATATGTTCTTTGGATATGACATTATTATCATTATCTAAATTATAAACCAAAATATCTCCAATAGCAAATTCTACTCCTTCTATCTCACTATCACTTAATTTGTCAAAGTATTTTAATATAGTTCTTAGTGTATTACCATGCAATGAAAGTATAATGTTTTCATTCTCACTTAGACAGCTCATAATATGCTCCTCTAGGTATGGAATAATTCTTTTATAAGCATCGTCCAGACTCTCGGTTCTTGGTAATAACTCTTTTGGGATTGAGGAATATTTAGGATCAAAAAATGCATTTCGTGGATCATCAATTTCCAAAGCCGCTGGCCTAGTATAATACCCTCTACGATAACTATGTAATTGTTCCCAAGACAATTCATCAAGAATATCTATTTTTGACTTACCTTGTAGTTTCCCATAATGTCTTTCATTAAGTCTCCAATCTCTTATAGTAGGGATATTTTGTTGTCCTATTTCCTCTAAAATTATATCTAAAGTTATAGCTGATCTTTTTAAGACTGAAGAATAGGCTCTAGCAAATTGAATATTTTTACTTTTTAATCTATGTCCCATAAGACGGGCATCCTCTATTCCTTTAGAGGTTAGCCCCACATCTGTCCAACCTGAAAATAAATTTTGTTTATTCCATAAACTTTCTCCATGTCTTACCAATACAATTTTCTTCATCACTATATCTCTAATTCTAATACTACGGGACAATGGTCTGAACCATATACCTCTGTTAAGATATAAGCGTTTTTAACCTTGTCTTTCAGTGATTGACTAACAAAAAAATAATCTATTCTCCAACCTACATTCCTGTCTCTAGCTCTAGTCTTCATATCCCACCAAGTATATAATTCCCCTTCTTGAGTAAATATCCTCAAAGTATCTGTAAAGCCATATTGTTGAGTTAATTTATCTATCCAAGCTCGCTCTTCTGGCAGGAATCCTGACACTTTTTGGTTTTCTTTTGGGCGAGCAAGGTCAATTTCAGTGTGGGCGGTGTTAACATCTCCAGTGATAATAATATTTTTATGAGTATAGTCTATATTTTCAAGATACTGTAATAATGCCTCATAGAATTTGAGTTTATAATTCAACCTCTCCTCCCCTGAGCCACCATTTGGGAAATATATATTGATTAAGATAAATTTATCATAATCGGCAATCTGAATTCTACCCTCTCTATCATAGATATCGTCAATCTGAAAGCCAGTTTGGATGGATGTAGGCTGAGTCTTAGAATAAATCGCCACCCCGCTATAACCTTTACGGATACCTGATTCAAAGTATGAGGTATATCCAGGGATTTCTACAATATCCTTAGATAATTGTTCAATATGCGACTTCGTCTCCTGCAAACAAAATATATCTGGCTGATATTTTTCCAAAAAGGGCTGGAATAATTCCTTTCTTTGCAATGCCCGTAACCCATTTACATTCCACGATATTAATTTCATATAATTTTATGACCTATTGGTACTATTATATCATATAAATTAGATATTTTGAATGGGAGGGGATTTATGGTATAATTATTCTATATACTAACTATAAAAATATGGAATTAAATAAACAAGCTTTTTGGGGAATATTATTAATATATTGTTTTATTTCTCTTGTTTTATTTATGTTTACTTCTGGTGGATGGAGTCAATTAATTATATTAATATACCTTGGATCTATATATAGTATAATTTTAGCTTTAGTATTGCTTATAAATATCGCTATATCTATAAAGAAAAAACATATAAACCTAAAAATATCGTTAATATCTTTAACAATATTATTGATAGTTCAATTTATTGCACTACTTGCTAATCTTGGAGGTTGTGGAGATGGAGAAGGATCTTATAGATTTTATGAGAGACTACTCGGTACTAATGGTTGGGAATATTGTAACAAAGGCAAGGAGGCTGCTTCATTACCACTTGATTTTTTGGGAGTTTATTTTCTTGAAATATATACTTGGATATATGTTTTAATATTTATTACATTTATTATATACACCTATTATAGGAGTTTTAAGAAAGCTTCTAAATAGAAATTTAATTGTATACCTAACTTACCTCTCCCCCAAATCCTCAAGCAACTCAATTCTCTGCTCTCCCGACTCCATATTCTTAACTAAAACTTCTCCTAATTTCGCTTCATCAGAGCCAAAGAAAATTGCTTCGATATAATGTTTACGATTAGCATATTGGAGGGCCTTTTTGAAACTCACTATTTCGGGATATAGATCAAAAGCTATACCATATTCATCTCTTAGCTCTAGTATAGCTTGCATATTCTCAGACAAATTCTCCTCACTCAATATAAATACTCCTCTTTTATCTTCTGTATAATTCATCTCCTGGAACCAATCTTCTTCTCGTAAGATTCCAAATAATCTACTAACTCCAATAGAAGCCCCAAAACCGGTAATTTGAGTGTCGATATAATTCCCAACAAGATTATCATATCTACCCCCAGAGCAAACACTACCAAAACTTTCAAGACCCTCTAAATTACTCTCAAACACAGTCCCAGTATAATAATCTTGCCCCCTCACAATAGATAAATCTATTCTATAGCTATTAATTTGGAATAAGTCTAGGTATTTTATTAACTCTTCAAGTTCTTGTACTCCTTCTGCAAAAAGAGATCCTGATTTATTACACTGATTTTCTTTTAGTCTATTAATCACATCTTGATTAGTTCCTCCCCTATTTATGACTGGTGATGCTGGTAAAATTGAAAGTATGGCTACTGTTTGTTCATGATTTAATACAATTTCTCTTAATGTTCTTGACCACTCTTCATAGGGAAGTTTAGAAATTTTATCTAAATGCCGAAGCACGGCTGATTTATCTTTAACCTGATATTCCTCCAATAACCCTGCTAAAATTTTGCGATTACTAATTCTAAAGGTAATTTGTGGTAAATCTAAAATAGCAAAAATATTCTGTATTATAGATAACATCTCCGCCTCGGCTAGCCGACTATTATTACCCAAAATATCTATATCTGCCTGATAAAGCTCGCGATATCTCCCCTTTTGAGGTTTTTCAGCTCGCCAAGACTTCCCTATTTGATATATTTTAGCTGGCATCGGTATATCTCGATGATGCTCGGCGATATATCTTGCCATCGGGACTGTAAGGTCAAATCTTAAGCTTAAATCTCGACTTCCCTTTTGGAAACGATAAATTTCTTTATCCATCTCCCCACCAGCTTTGGCTAATAAAACTTCAGAATACTGTATAGAAGCTGTCTCTAAAGGTGTAAAACCTGAATGTTCATACTCCTCTTGAATAGTTTTCAGGATATAATCAAATTTAACCTGTTCATCAAGACTATATTCTATAAAACCAGAAGGTAACTGGTGTTTCGCCATATTTATAAATATTAAACTAAAGCTAGAATTTGGCCAGCATGCTTAAGAGGGTTA
>Ga0209288_10000084_pt1 | contig 29574 bp, 26 predicted proteins | sample PPLLaktember2015_4_FD_187261 | JGI IMG/M metagenome (GOLD analysis project Ga0209288, IMG submission 187261) | Freshwater sediment microbial communities from Prairie Pothole Lake near Jamestown, North Dakota, USA - PPLs Lake P8 Core (1) Depth... | ecosystem: Environmental > Aquatic > Freshwater...
AAAGAAAAAGAATTAATTTTTTTTTTTTTTTTTTAAGCGTACAGGAAAAAAGAGGAATGTTTCGATCTCCCTGGCAAGGTGTTATTTCTTTACAATCTCAGCGGCAACAGAGACACACGCCAGATAATCATCCAGCGTATGTAACATCGAGGAGACGGAAGCGCTTTCTACCACCGCCTCAAGAGTCTTTCCGGTCACCTTAGATATCACAAACCCCTCGTCATCCGCTTGGATGGACCGCAGCACCTTTTTTGCTTTCTCCTCGGTTTCAAACTCCAAGGTAATGGTACATAACGCCTTCATGGTTCCCCCCTTATCTGCTGAACAAGCAAGGTATCAACCTTCTTCAGAAACTCTCTTTCTTTTCCAAACGCAATCGTGGCACCAGCAGCAATCTTATGACCACCGCCATACCCCCCAAGCTCCCCAGCCACGGTTTTCATCGCAGCACCAAGGTCAAGGCCCTGCATCACCAGTTGTTGGTTCCCACGACAGGAGACATGTATCTCATCATCTGTTTCTTTTCGCGTCAGGGAAAACAATGGTTTCTTCTCATCAAGGACGTAGTTCATCGCAATCCCTGCGATCACCCCACCCAGTGATGAGTTCTCTGAGTAGAAATACCGCATCCCTTCGGTCTCATGGATGCCGCCCTTCTCAAAACTCTGCAGACCGTTGAGGAGTTTTTCTTTATAGTCTTTCTCGACTTGCACAGCATCTTTCCAGATGGTGCCATCACCAAGGCAGAGTGAAAGACCCAAACTGCGGTACCCGTTCTTTCCACACGCGTCCAGCAGATCAGCAAAACGCTCCAACTCCCAGCCGTGTGATGTGATATAGCGTTTTCGAATGGTCATCTCCAAGATATTCGGTTGACAACCTGCTTTGATTAATAAGAATAAAAGATAGGACTGTATCGACGTCATTGTCTCAGAGGGAATTTCCTGGATGGATGCTGTTTTCTCTACATGGAACTGTTCCAGCATCGTCTCGATTTTTTTTCCCTTCCCTGAAAGATCCGGGTAGTAGGGATCCACTGAATAATACAATGCATCCGCGATTGTTTCTCCATACAGTTTGATGCTTGTCTGTTCTGACAGGAATCCTTTCTGCAGGGCGTTCTCAAGGATGGTTTTATTCAACCCGCGCACACCACCGATGAACTGTTTGTCACCAGTCGCACCAGCCAACGCAAGTGGCGCGAGGTCCTCGTTTGCTGGGTCAAGTGCGGCGGCAAACAGATAACTTAAGGTCGCACCAGACACATCATAGTTCCCATCAGCACCAAAGAGGTTCGCGTTGATCTGTATGATGTTCTTTGACGTCTGGGCTGTGAGATATTGGTGATGATCAAGGATGATTGCTTTGCAGCCGAGGGATTCAATGGTCTCTATCTGTCCACTACCCATGTCAGAAAAAACAATCAGCTCGTTATGCTCGTTTTTCAAACGGTCAAATCCTTTGGTAAATGGATTGCGCATTAATGATGCTTGAAACTCGTACCCTGCTCGATATATCGCGGTGCAGAGCACTCCTGCCGCAGCAATCCCATCTGCATCGTAATGGGATACGATCCGGATTCGTTTCGTCGTTGGAATGGACTGCAGCAGAGATGCTGCATCCTGACAGGCTTGGGAGATATCTTCTGCCATAGATTTTACTCTACAGAATGAAAAACATGTTCCAGGCTAAAAAGATAGTGGAAGATTTTATTATTCGAACATCAGCTTTGCTTGTTCTAAGCTGTACTTCCATCCCTGTGGAAGCCGTTGTTCACGATGATAGTATTTCATCAACCGTCGGATTTTTGATTCTGTCAGTGACAGGCTCCGTTTTGTTTTAAAATCCTTCTTATGTTGGTCAACGTGTTTCTTCAGTTTCAAAGCGGTTCTAATCAGATTCTGAAGATCCTCGGGGATCTCTTGAGTTATCTTGTTTTGTGTTAGGATCTGTGTAATGGTTTTTCCAGTCGCGATTTTCACATCAGGAACCGCGTATTGATCACGCAGAATCATGCCGATTTCACTGGTAGTCTTCTCTGCTTTTGCCAGCTCCATGATACGTCCTTCGATTTCTCGTGGATTCAGGGAGCTCCATTCTGGGTGTTTTTCCCGCATGGGATGAGTGGAACCTGATTTACCTTTTGTTCTCGCGTGGATTCGTGCCATTCTTTACACTCCGCTATCGATTCTTAAGGGAACTCCCTAATAAACTACCCGTATATAAAAGTAAAGGTTGATCCCGTAGTTCTGAAAGTCCCTACCTAGGACCAACAAAACGCTAAAATAAGGATTGATCCAAGCCAAGAATAAGGTTCTGGATGAAGAATCTTTTGCTCTTATTCAGACAAAAACAGAGGTTCAGCTAATGGAAAATCAGGAAAAGAATAAGGCATCCGCTAAAGGTAAAGGATAAAAAAACAAGGAAAGAGGTCATTGTGTCAGCCTCCGGGATCCACGGAGACAAGGATGCTACAGAAATACTTGGAGGTGATGAGATGCTTTTATTTCAAGGAACAGAGATGATTTCGTAAAATCGTGAGAAGAAAGAGGATATCGAAGAGGATTGGATGGTGCTGTATCATGGATAACAGGCTTTGATTGGGCATCCATTGTGCAGGCTGCTTTTGGGCGGGGGTGAGAAGTGAGACCGGAATGACATTAAAATCGGTTGGGTCCTGTTGGTTTTCTACCAGGATGTATCCTTCAAAATTCGATTCTGGTTCATCAGGGGCAATGATGGTAACAACAACGTCGACTGCTCCTTCTTCTGGGGTCAGCCCTGTTCCTGACTCGGGGTTGAACGACCAGGTACCCCATGAGTGTAATGAGGTATTAATGGTCCAGTTGAGCAAAGAATCGGTATCCCCAATATTTCGTACTTGAAACGTCCCTATCACGGTTGCACCTGGTTCGACATCGGTCCAGGAAAGACTGCCTGTACAATCCAAATCTGAGGTGTCGGGTTCCGGGGGTGCCTGTGGTGGGATATAGACGATTTTGAACACGTTGTTCAGCGCAGGACTTGGGTACGGATTGACATACTGCCAGACGGTTGTCCCTGCCGGGGTGACTTCGAAGAACCGTCCTGCGACTCCGTCACAGATGAGCGTAGTGCCGCTCTCTAGCCGTTCTGCACCGGAGACAATACCTGCATTGAAACTTTGTGGAGGATTTGCAGTGTAGATCCACGTCTGAGCATCAGGCTCGTATGCCATACCTGTTTCAAGATAATAATTCCCTGATTGATCCACGGGAGGTACGATTTCATCGACCGTGGAGTACCATCCCCCTGGACGGTTTGCTCCGTTGTTAAAGACAAGGATGTTGCCTTCGCCCGGATAGCCGGGTTTTATCCATGTCGCGTCATGCTGACCGAAGAATTTTTGATCACTGGCATCACCAGCTCTATACACATCAGGGTTGCCCCATCGATAGAGCAGGTCGCCTCCTTTGCCGCTGTTCCCACCGGTATGACCCGCGGCTTCCTCTGTCGTAGTGCTATGATCGATGACCCAGATTTCATTGAAATTATGGACACTGAGTAATATCTGATCGAACTGCTCGTTGTAATCAACAGAGTTGGTATGCAGCCAATCCTTCCAAGACATCATGTCTGATGCAAAGTTGATATCCACAAGCTCCGGATGGCCAGCAACCACTCCATAATTTGCTTTTGAAAAGTCAAAATCTTGGATGAGATGATCCCAGACATGCCACTCCCAGACAATCTCACCACTTGAAGGTCCTGTTGGTTGAACCTCAATGACATGGTCAGGCATAAAACCGCTGCTTGAAACATAGTTTGGGTTGCGTCCGGCAGCGATCGCCTCAGATCGGGTTTTTGTTTCCCATGCGATTAGCAGCACATTCCCATTAGCGAGTGGCAGAATATCATGATGGGTAAGACGTCCGTCGGTATCATATCGGAAATCCCATTCGATTGTCCCATCCCATCGTACTTTCTGAACGCCACCCCCTGATCCACCTCCATAACCAACTCCAACTGTTTTGATCGAACGAAGAATGGTGCCATCGCCTAACCAGCGGACCGCCTCACCAGGCAAATATGTACTTGACCACGTGTGATTCACTACCCCTGCAGAATCGATGAGGTAGGTTGTTGCGCCGTTCATAGGTGAGAAAAGAATCTGACCATCAATACTGGTTGAAGAGAGAAATGTTTTTTGATTTGTCTCTTGGGATGCAGAGAGAGGGACAAACCATACTCCTATCAATAAAAAAAGAACGACCATCGTGTGCAATCGAAAATATGAAGAATAGTTCCATTTCAATAACAGTGACGTTCTTCCTTTCTGCACAATCATATCCCCCTATTATCTAAGACAGTATCATATAAATAGTTTTTTACTTTCTCTCGGTAAATGAGTGAATGAAACCTTCAAAACACCCATAAAGTATATATTTTTCCATTCATTAGCGAGAGACGTTGTGTGCAGGAGATGACCTTACACATCTATAATACGCTTACGAGGAAAAAAGATCCTTTTACCCCTATTGAGCCTGGCAAGGTGAAAATGTATGTCTGCGGGATGACCGTCTATAGCGATACCCACATCGGTCATGCGCGTACCTATGTCGCATTTGATGTGATTCGCCGTTATTTTGAATACAAGGGAAACACCGTCTTTTATGTACAGAACATCACTGATGTTGACGATAAGATCATCGCAGCGGCAAACAAAGAAGGCATCGACCCACTGATCTACTCACAGCGGTTCACTGATCGATGTCTCACCGATCTTGATGCACTTGGCGTCCGACGGGCAGATTTGTATCCAAAAGCATCAGAGGCCATCCCTGAGATGATCCAGATGATTGAACAAATCATACAGAATGGGTTCGGGTATGTTGCAGGTGGTGATGTATATTTCTCTGTCGAAACCTTTGATGATTATGGGAAGCTGTCTGGTCAGAATATCGCTGAGATGAAGAAAGGCGTTCGTATAGAACCAGGCGACCTGAAGAAAAACCCCTTGGATTTTGCGCTCTGGAAGAAAGCAAAACCTGGCGAGCCGGTCTGGTCCTCCCCCTGGGGTTCAGGGAGACCTGGGTGGCATATCGAATGCTCAGCGATGAGTTGCAGCATTTTGGGGCCAACGTTTGACATCCATGGAGGCGGTTTGGATTTGCAGTTTCCCCATCATGAAAACGAGGTGGCACAGGCTGAGGCTGCTACCGGGCAGCAGTTCGCCCGGTACTGGATGCATATCGGGTTGCTTACCATCAACGGGGCGAAAATGTCCAAGTCGATTGGGAACATCATTAATGTCAAGGACCTTCTTCAGAGCTGGGATGCAGAGGTCCTCCGGATGTTTTTCGCTCAGGCGCATTATCGGAGTCCCCCTGATTTTAGTGAAAAAGCTCTGGCTGATGTCGAAAAAGGTCGTGAACGTCTCCATCGGGTCAAAGAACGACTCCAAGAACATGCAAAAAAAGCTTCTTCTGAGAAACCAAACGACTCCCTGTTGCAGGCACCAGAGAAACAATATCGGGCAACGATTAAAGAATTTCAGGATGAATTTGAAACAGCAATGGATGATGATTTCAACACCCCCAAAGCATTCGCCTCGCTTTTCGAGTTTGTCAATAAAAGCAATCGGTTCTTCGAACAGCAGTCAAACCCAAACCCAGAGCTGTGCAAACAAGCGCTAGATGTCTACCTGAAGGCAGGTATGGTGCTGACATTATTCCAACCACAGATGAAAGCGCCTCTGAAAAAACAACCAGATGTTACTAGCGCCCTGCAAGCACTTCTCCAAACCTATGGTAAGACAATCGATACTTCAACATTAGATGCTTTGCTGCAGGCATTGCTTGAAGCACGCCACGACGCACGCAAGAAGAAAGACTACAAAACCGCAGATGACATCAGGAAAAGCCTTGAGTCCCTCGGCTTTGAGATACAGGACACCGCGCAGGGCTCGGTTTGGAGGAAGAAATAAGCCATGAAACGGGTGCTTGTCGGATTTGATGGCTCAGAAGGAGCAGAAAACGCGTTAAACAAAGCAATGATGATTATCGATGATGACGGAGAGATCATCCTTCTTGCGATCGTCCCGTTACCTTCTGATAGCAATCTCTTGGATTCAAAAACCTATGAGATCATCAAGCTACGAGCACATTCATTGATCAACAACGTCATCCGTGATCTAGGTACCCATAGTTTCACGATCAACGGCCTGGTCAAAGAAGGAGAAGATATCGCTGCAGTGATCATCGATGTGGCAAACGAATTACACTGCGATTTGATTGTACTGGGAAGCCGCGGCTCTAGCACGTTAGGAAAATACCCGATTGGCAGCGTCGCTAATAAAGTGGTTCAATACGCAGCAAAACCCGTGATGGTCGTCCGATAAAAATAAAATTGTTTATTTCCCTTTGGTTTGATGTGCTCGGATACTGGGGCGTATTTTTTCCGCACCTTTTCCCTTATACATCAACCCTCGACCTTTCTGTCCTGCGCTGGTTTTTCCCCGTAGCACACGTCGTCTGTTCGGGAATGCGGAGATCCAGTTGATCTTCGGGTCATTGACGATCGCAGGATGTGCAGGGTCAACCAAGATAACCTCATAGTAATGGTACATGCCGTCTTTTCCGACCCAGTAGGAGTTCAAGACTTCCATGTTCGGATAGTGAGCTGCGGTTCGCTCTTCGACGATCCGTTGTGAATTCTTCGCCGGGGTCAACTTCTTTGTTCCTCGTGCTGAGGGTTTCCTTCCCCCTTTTATCTGATGGCGGTTCAACCCACCGTGCCGCACATGCGCTCGCACGATGATATACCCTTGTTTTGCTTTGTAGCCAAGTGATCGTGCACGATCAACTCGTAACGGTCTCTCGACCCTGAGGAAATTCTCTTCTCGTCTCCATTGAATCAATCTGTTTTTCTGCGGTGATTTAAAGGATGTATCTGGTTTTTTCCATTTGTCACCGATATAATCGTACACGCTTTTTACCATAAATTACACCTGTCATTCTGGTTGGTTGTAGGGGGTAAGGAAGGGAAATCTTTATTTAAAACTTTTGCCGCATGATTCTTCGAAAGGTTTTTTTTTGTCAACTCATCTGATGACTGTGTAATTGAAAAAAAGAAAAAGAAGAAAAGACGGGGTGTTAGTACCCTGCAAGGTGTCGGAGGAATGGGAAGAGGTTCGGGAACATCTCAAGCAGATGTTGGAGGAACCCCTGCAAGGGTCTTGCTTGGTGTTTTTCGATGCTGACCGGCATCGTGACGTCCAGGGTCGCCCAGCCGCTTTCTACACCATAGGTGTCTTTTGCTTTTGCTTGGATGGTGTAGGTTCCTTCTTCAGCCCACTGATGGTTCTTTGAGGCGGTCGCGCCTGAGTTGTAGGGGCCGACCCATTCGCTGACCTGACCATCTCCCCAGTCGATGTAATAATACACCATGTCACCGTCAGGGTCAATGGTGGTTAATGTGTATTTATACAAGGTATCTGGTTTGCCTTCCGCAGGACCGGTTATGGTCGGGGTGTTTGGTGGCCGGTCTGTCATAATCGTCATCATGATCGGTGTTGACCATCCACTTTGGGCTGAATTAATGTCTTTTGCCTTGGCTCGTACCGTGTAGGTACCGATTACGCTCCATGCGTTTTGCGCTGCTGCTTCTTGTCCAGAATTATAAGGACCAAGCCATCCGCTGTTGGACCCGTCGCCCCAGTCAAAGAAATAGTAGACATTTTCTCCATCAGGCTCAGTGGTGACAGCCTGGAAGGTATATAATTCATTGATGACCCCGGTATTTGGACCAGTGAGCACTGGTGTCGCTGGAGGGTTACTAAGTAAACCAGCCTCTGCAAGTTCAGCCAGGGTCGCTAGAACAAGTCGTATGTTCTTTACTGCATACGTCAGGTTGATATTTGCGATTGTGTCTTGAGCGGTATGATAGTATGGTGTCATTTCGTATTCAAAGTAAAACAAAGCATCGTATCCCTCATCCCAGAAGGAATTATGATCGCTACCCCAGGTGGACCCACCATGATGAAGCGTCAGATCAATATACTCATCGTATTCTGTGTTGATGTTGAACGTATAGGTGTAGAGCCATTCTGAAGCGGTATTTTCATACACGATGAGGTTACTGCCATCGCTGCTGGTAATCGCATAACTGATCATATCACAGTTTAAGACACCGACAATGTCCCACCCCTCGTTTGCTGCTTCGCTTGCATAGACCTCGCTCCCAAGAAGACCTTGTTCTTCACCGGAGAATGTAACGAACTTGATAGTATGGTTAAATTGATATTGGCTCATGATCAACGCTGCGATTAAAACAGCGGCAGTACCTGAAGTGTCATCGTCTGCCCCTGGAGCTCCCGAGACCGTGTCGTAATGGGCGCAGATGATGTAAATGTCATCGCTTGTTTCATCGGTACCAACCAATGTTCCTTCCACGTTATCTGAGTCGTATCCAGCATTGCTCCACGGGCAATACCGCACCTCAAGACCCATGCTTTCGAATTGGTTGTAGATGTAGTCAGCTGCTGCGATACAGGCAGCGCTTTCTGTCGGTCGAGGTCCGTTTGCTGTCAGGTTTTCCTCATAACTGAGAAAGATGGATTCGTCAACCTGTTCGATCATGCTAATGACGACGTCATCCATGGTTGGTGCTGTCATTTCAGGACGTTCGCTTAGTATTGGTGAATCCAAAAGTGCATCTGCTGGCGGAATCGGTGCGTAACCCGGCGTTGGTGGTTGCGTGACCTTCAAATTCTTCGTTTCCGCTGTCTGGATTGGAAGACCAATCACAGGGAAAACAGTCACGATCATCAGCGTACATACAACAAGACAAATAATTTTGCTCTTCTTCATCTGGTTTATCCCCAACATATTATGCCCGCTATAGTATTTAAATTTTCACGACAAAATACTGTTTTTCATGAGTTTTTTGCTGGTGTTGTGAAAAAATGTGCGCATACATTTATATATAAAATTTACTTTTATAATACGACAGGGGAAAAATATGAGAAAAATCATATCGTATATTATAAGCATGAGTCTTTTTTTTAGCGGGCTTGGGATCGTCGGAATCTCGGGTATGAATCTGCAAAATAATCAGGATGTGCCGTTGTCAATGGATGCTTCTCCAGACCTCTCTGCACGTCTCTATTCTGCTGCTCAGTCTTCCTTTTCCCAACCAATTCAATTCACTGCAATGAGAGATAGCGTGGTGAATGTAGCAGGCAAGGGTGGCTATCCTCTTGGTACTCTCATCTGGCAATATCAGATCAGTGGGGGGTCTGATAATAGACCGAAAGCGATCGCTGCACTCGATGATATCAATGATGATGGAGTTGACGATGTCGTTATTTGCTCTGAGGACAATACGATTCGCTGTTTCAGTGGTTATGCAGATGGTTCAGGTGATGTCCTGTGGTCCCATGAAATCTATTCAGGGAACATCTATCAACAACATGGATTAGCGATAACAGAGGACATCAACGGGGACGGGTACAATGATTGTGTGGTCGGTGCGACTGGTGGTGCCCGGCTGATTCGTTGTCTGTCTGGTTTGAGTGGTCAGACGATTTGGACACATGACACTCACGAGTATGGTGATGGTGGCTGGGTCTACCAGGTGGATTGTGGCTATGATTATAATGGTGACGGGATCCTTGATGTCGTCGCAGCAACAGGGGATGATTCTTCTGAGACTGGTCCGAAACGGGTCTATTGTCTGAATGGTTTGACGGGGGTATCTTTATGGGAGCGACCCTTGGATGGACCAGGGTTTGCAGCAATGGGCGTAGAAGATTTCACCGGTGATGGGATTCCTGATGTGCTTGCAGGTTGTTCCGATGATGCTGAATCCGATGGATACGGCAAGGGGATTAATGGAGCTACAGGTGCTCTGATGTGGACGTATCCAGCCGCTGGCTCCTCCGTCTGGGGTGTTGAACAGCTCGATGATGTGACTGGCGATGGGATACAGGATGTGATCATCGGTGATTTCTCCGGGCATATCTACGGTCTGAATGCCGCGACCGGCACCCAAGCGTATTATCTTTCAATCGGAACGGTGATCATCACCCGTTTGGAGAAACTTGGTGATGTGAACGGCAATGGGTATTCTGATATTATCCCTGCACATAGTACCACGACAACGACCCAGGTCCTTGATGGATACACCGGCGGGGTGATCTGGTCTCATGCGGTAGCGGATCAACCATGGAACGTCGCACGGATCGCAGATATCACCGGGGATACTATCGATGATGTCCTTGTTGGGACCTTATTCAATAATAACTATGTGTATTTCCTTGATGGGACCAATGGCTCTGAGCTAAAGAAAATCTCGTATGGTCAGGCGGTGGACGCGATCGCAAGCATCCCTGATGTCGTCGGTGATTATTCGATGGAGATGGTGGCTGGCGGGAGAAATGGGAAAGTCAATTGTCTCTCAGGCGGTGAGAACGCGACGCAGCAACCAGTGAATCTTTCTGCGGAATTCACTGCGTATCCCCTGTCTGGGGATGTCCCACTCGTCGTATGGTTCACTGACCTTTCAACTGCGGAAAACACCACGATTTCCTCTTGGGAATGGGATTTTGAAAGCGATGGAACAATTGATTCAGATGATCAGAACCCCTCATGGACATATCATGAGACTGGGACGTTTACCGTTTCATTGACGGTTTCTGATGGAGATATTACGGACACAGAGGCCAAGGTAGATTACATCACTGTTTTCCCTGCAGGTAGCACGATCGTGGAGATCGGTAACATCACCGGTGGATTGTTGGGAGTGAGTGCGGAAATCCTCAACACAGGAATCCTTGATGTAGCATCCTTGAATTGGAGTATTTCTCTTGATGGTGGGTTTGTTCTGCTTGGAAAAACATCAGCTGGAATGATTGCTTCTCTTCCCGCAGGTGACTCGACCGTCATTATCGATAAACCAGTGCTTGGGTTTGGGAGGATCCTAATTACAATCACTGTCGAGGTCCCTGATGGTGAACCAGTCACGAAAACAGTACCTGCTCTTCTGCTCTTCTTCTTTGTTGTCGGGATTCCATAGGATTCCTCCTACAACGATGAAAAGATTTTGTCCTGCTCATTCCTACGCTTTTTTCTATCAATAGATCGGAGTAATCAGCGGGTCTGGTCGTTCCCAGTGATAGTGAACAGCCGATGTTTGCTTAAGGATTTGAAAGTCTAGAAGAACAGGGTTGAATTCCTCGATCTTCCTGATCACATAGTTGATGGTATGTTTCCCGATGTTTCGTAATGCGACATCGATTGGGATCCATCCGATGGTCTGTGAGAAGAGCTCTGCCCAGGCGTGAGGCTCCGCTTCATTGTTTGTCTGATGGATGAAATAACCGGTTAACCGCCGGCAAGGAACACCACGTATCCGTGCAAGGGTGACGAACAGGTCGGTGAATTCATCGCAGTCACCACTGCCGGTGCGAAGCACTTGGTCAGCGCCTAGGCGTCTGTCCTGCTTCTCCGGGTACCGTATCTTTTTGGTGATAGAGTTGTATGCTGCATGTACCCAAGCGGAAAGATCATCAGTGGAAAACCAAGATTCTTGGGATATGCCCTGGATGGCTGGTGAGTTGATTGGCCAGTAGGTGAAGCTTTGTCTGTATTTTCGCTGCAGGGCTCGAGGCACATCTGAGACCCGTCCCCATGTGGTGTGCGGTGAGACTGTCGAAGGGGTCGGGTAGATGGAGATGACTCGTTCGAGGGAGATGGTTGCTTTCGTTCGAACCTTATGTTGGAAGAGAAAAAACATGTTGTCTTTTTTGTTTTTCAGCTTGCAGTCGACCGGGGGTTGGTTGATGGTAACGGTTTGCCGGTAAGGTGGATAATGGTAGAACTTGAGTCGGATGGAAGGTGCACCACTGTTCGCATGGATGAAGAGTTGTTCATGGTGATGTAGTTGCCAACCGACTTGCTGTTCTGTGGGACTCATAAATGGTCGGTTTGAAGAAGCTGTTATTTAAATAAGTTTCTTGGTGGTGTTTTTTTAAAGGATTATGGGCGGCTCGGACCAACATTGACGGAGAGCGCTGAGCCGAGGAAATACACGGTATCTGTTCCACTGTAGTAGATGAGTCCGGTGAACCCCAGGCATCCTCTCCAGCTGTAGTTCATGTACCAGTCGACCTGTGGTTGCCAGCCACCGGTCATGGTCTGTCCCCAGATGGAGCCAGTGATGTTTTTTTTCCCGTTCAATCCCTCGGTTTCGATCCATCCTTGCGCGGGGGATAACCAATTTGGATAGGGGGTGTAATGATAGTTCCCGAAATACAGGCAGACTCCGAGATGACATCCATCCAGTCGCAGGAAAAATGAATTGATCTTGCTGAGTTCATTGAAGATGATGTACAGACCCGTGGCAAGATTGCTTAACGGCTCGTTTCCCGTGTTATAATCGATGATGTAGTACATGCGTAGAGCGATTCGTTTAGAGAGCTTCGCGACATGGGTGTTGCTGGTGTTGCCAGCGATTGAGCAAAACGTATTCTGAATCGTTCCTTCGGTGTTCTGCGGTTGGAGCTGCTGGGTGAGTCTCTGGATGAACGGGTGGGGTCTTTTGCGGGTATTGACGAGATGTTGTGCTTCCCTAATGTTCAGATCATCCGGGAGCAGATGGTGGTAGTCAAGTTCAATGATTGTCTCATTGAAGATGGTCTGAGTTTCTGTAGGGGATTGTGAGGTTGAAAGACGGTTTTTAAGCGTATCGAAGATCATTTTTACTTGTTTTTGTTGGTGTGATGTGAGACGGAGTTCCTGCGTCGATGATTCCATCGTTCTGCAGACCAAAGGAGTCAACATGATGGATGGGTCGTTCGTTGGTTTGCCTGCAGCGTTGTTGTTGGAGATGCTGCTAGTGACGAAAAGAAAGAGGATCGCACATACCAACAAGACTCGAATGAATGAAGGATGCATCATACTATTCCTAACCCATCATCATTTATAAATATAGTCTTCTATAATAATATGAGTATTAGAAGAAAGTATCCTGACTCATAAGACTTTGGCAGTCGTAACAGATGTCTGTTGGGAAATCGTCAGGGAGCTCTGACCCGCAGATTTTACAATATTTTGTCATAATCTTTTCGTTCCTTTTTCCTTTGTGTTTCTCACAAGGGTAATTATGGATGGTTCAGCAATGTTGTCCCGTCCGATTGCATAGTATCGTTTTTTTTCAATTGACTCGGTATCTGAGGACTCCTTTGATGAAATGTGGCTGCAGGATTCCTTCAAACACGAAATCCCCTGACCAGAGTATCGGCCAGAAGAGATACGGGATTGCGAATGCGGCGATTCCTCCCTCATCATATTCGATGATACGAATCCCCATGCCAATGAGGATTTGAAACGATATGTTGTTTTCCTCAATCTGTAGATGTCGGATGAATCCGATTATTCGCTCTGCAACATCATACCCATTGAGCTCAGCAGTGGTAAGGGTGGTTGGGACACTACCAAAGTCACTCTCATTCTGTGTGTTGGTCACAATCACCTGTCCTGTAAAGGTTTCGTTTTCCTGACCTGGTGCTGTTACATTGACAGTCAGAATCCAAGTACCGCCGGGCGGGAGGATTGGGAAATATGAGCCAAAATCCCAGATGCCCCATGAGGGCCAACTTGTGATTTTCCAGTCAAGGTCTGATTCTCCGACGTTCATAACCCCGAGCTCTCCAGTCACGGTTTCTCCTGGTTGGGCATCATGCCAGATGAGGTTTCCCCAACAAGATATAGTAGAAGGGACTGGTGTCAAAATAAAGTCATAGGTAGTGTTTTCCGTTATCACCAGCAGAACCCATTCTGGGTTGTATCCTTCTTTAGAACAGGTCGCATTTTTCAGGCAATAACAAAGGGGGATGTCTGTGACATGGTAATAGCCTGTGGCATCACTATAGTTCTCGCGATAGGTTTCATGGAAATAAACTCGTACGAGAGCTCCTTGGATGGGGTTCATCTCGGTATCGGCAACATAGCCGGAGAGTGTCCCTGGCTCATCAAGAAGAATCCGAGGACATTCAGAGGTTGTCGCGGTGACCGGATTTGTGCGGTCCGATATGATACACGGAGCTAGTATTAATCCTGTAAAAAACAGGAGTATTTCAATTACGATCATTTTCTTTATCATAGTTTTATTCCTCCCATTAGGAATATTTTTTTTCTTCATGTATATTTTTCGTACTCTATCATCCAATCGGAAAAGGCACCTTTGCAGAATGAATGTCGGCATTGATCCAGATCATCCAATAATACGTGGTTTCATACGGGTTGAATTGAAGGATTTTTTTTATGGGCGTGTGTATTTTACCGAAGATCAGCGTACGACTAAGAAGATGGAAGGAGTCAGTCCAATAGTTGTTGTCCCAGATGTTCCCATGGGATCGGTTCTCCTCTGCGAACCATGCGTCTTTTTCGTTCTGGATGAAATTGTTCTGACTCACTGTTGTGGCAAAGCCTGTGATCGCGACGCCAAAAGAATTATTCTTGAAGAGGTTACCTGTGATTTGATGTTTTGATCCACCAAGGGTGATTCCAACTCGATTGTCAATAAATATGTTTCCTGTGATGCTGTGTTCTTCGCCACCACCACTCAAACCCTTTTCATTTTCCTGAAAAATGTTCTTTTCAATAATTGATTGTTTTCCGTAAATGGAAACGCCGCTTCCCTTGGCATTCACAAAGGTGTTGTTTTCGATGAACAGAAGAGTCCCAACGACTTCCATCCCATTAAAATTCTCATCAAACAGATTATTTCTTATGGTAATGGGCCACAGGTCACTGAAAAGATAGATCCCGCAGTGGTTCAAGTAGAAATTATTATTTTCCAGGATAATCTGGAAGTTATTCCAATCATATTGGAATTCCACTCCTCGGTAGCACTGCATGATATTATTGTCAGAAATGGTTATGGTGAATGATTCTCCTCGCACGTAAATCCCGCTGTCTTCTCCGATGATGGTGAATCCTTTGATGCTGATGTCACTATTTTTGATGATAATTGTATCTTCAGAGGTGTTTGCCTTAATAATCGTGGTATCTCGGTTCTCTCCGATAATCGTAAGGCTTCGCGTATCAATGATAAGTGCTTCATGATACGTCCCATGGTACACGTAGATGGTATCTCCCGTGGAAGCGTTATCGATGGCATCCTGAATCCTTGTGTGATTTCCTGGTCCAGCTCCACCGACGTATAACCAGTTTCCTCGGGATGTCGAAAATGCTTGTTTGGTCGGCTGTGCAGTCGCTGGGAAAAAACAGGATACAAGGACTACAACAATGATTCCAAGAGCAAAGAGTCTTATCAAAGAGTCATATTGTATTTTCATTATATCCACCTTTCAGAAATGGTTCTGAAGCGGGGTGTCGGTCATAGGTTACCCAGGGGAATTTGAACAAGAAGTTTAGTTTGAAGAAAGTCCATCGGCCGATGATTGGATAGGGTGATACCTGGGGTTCATCCCAGAAATTCTTATTGAATTGCGGGATTTTATATTCTAAGCCTGAGAAAGGAAAGACCGCCCATTGGTATGTAGCTGTTTGCTCATTGTCCTGAAAGGTGTTTTTCGTAACAGACGTCGAGGAGCACCAGAAAAGTAAAAGACCACGTGTGTTTCGCTGGATCTGGTTTCCTTCAATGCTCATGTTACGGGAATCCCAAATACCCATCGCCTGAGCTGAATCGATGACAAGATTATCCTGTATGGTAACATTTTCTGGAGTAGTACCTGAAAAAACTTCCTCAGCTATGTGCAATCCGACAGTTGTTGAATTGGTAATTTCATTGCGTGTAATGGAATAATCCCGTGAACCCACTAGAAAGATAGCCACCTTGTTATTCCTCAGATGATTCTCATCGATGATAAAATACATGTTTGCTCCCGGAAGTGCATTCATCATATCAGTGATACCTCGATGGGCATCCGTTATCGTGTTTTTGGTGATTTGGAGGTGAGATCCTGAGAGGAGAATACCGCCTACCCATGAGCAGATGTTATTCTGTGAAACAATGCAAAAAATACTTTGAATAAGACGAATAGCAATATATCCGGTTTTTGTGGACGAGTTTTGGGGAAACGTGTTGTTGATGATACTTATGTTCTGTGCGTTTTGGATGGTGACCCCGTATTCTCCTGTATGAATCCTTGTTCCATAGAGGGTGCAGTTCCTAGTGTGATTGAAGAGGACACAGGAATGACCCTTGGTACAATTGTAGATGGTAAATCCACTGATGATCACATCGGTTCCGACGCAGGTGATGATTTCTTTGCTTGTATTTTTACCATCAATCAGAGTTGTGAGAAGGCCGGCACCTTGGAGTTGGATGCTGGTGTTTATGACAATGTGCTCTTTATAGGTCCCTGGGAACACGTAGACGGTGTCCCCATCACTGGTGTTGTCGATCGCATCCTGTATCTTTGTGTAATTGTTTGGTCCGACACCACCGACATAGAACCACTGACCTTTTGAAGTTAAAACGAAATTATAGGTAGTGTTCTCCCAAATCGAGAGAATGACAGAAATGGGGTAATATCCTTGTTTTGAGCAGGTACTATTCTTTGTGCAATTACACAGGGGGATATCAGTGACATGGTAAAACCCGGCGGCATCACTGTAGCTCTCTTGATAGGTGTCGTGGAAAGAAACCCTGACCTGAGCTCCTTGGATGGGGTTCATCTCTGTATCGGTCACGTAACCAGATAATGTCCCTTGGTCTCCTTTTGTATTTGGTACACTTTGGTTTGTTCCATTATGAATTCCCGCTATCACTATACTATGGGATGGGATACTTACTAGTACAACAATGAGTAGAATGACTCCGGCAGTTACTATTGTTTTTTTCATTGTGTTTCCCTTTTCCCATTTTATTTATTTAATACTCACAAGAGCAGATGATCCTAAGAAGAATGTTCCATCACGCAGGTTCAATTTGATTCCAACAAACCCTACCGCTCCAGGATAAAACACATACGAATCGGAATTGAATGGTGCCATTAAGAGAAGTCTTCCGAAAAACGTGCCGTTCCAGGATTTTTTACCGAGCAATCCAAGGGATGTTATCCATCCTTGCGCGGGATCGTATCGATATGGGGGAGGGATTGTTGCAGGGTGGCTATTGCCAAAGGTGATCATCCCTGTCCCGATGATTCGTTTTGCGTTTATAGTATAGATCATGTTTCGTAGTGATTTTACGAACGTAAGGGTCGTGTTGAGGAGGGCTGTATCGTTGTCGTTACGACGCGCAAGAAGGGTTAAATAATAAAGAATCCAGCACAATCCTGAGCAGCCCCTCTCCAGGAAACCAAAGAACCGTGTGTTCATTGTTGTCTCCCCTGCGATGAGACAGAAGGCATTGGTTTGATTGAGGAAATCAGATATCCTTGAAGTGCTCCTCAACATCGTTGTATGTTGGACGTCCTTGGTGTTCGCAACCATGAGGTTGTTGATTCGCTCAATACTTGTTTCTCTTGGTAATAGCGTATACTTGTTCAACTGTCGAACTGCTTCTTTGAAGAGAGGAACAGCTGCTTCTCTTGTTGTCGTTTGATTTAATTGTGATCTGAAATGGATAAGATACTGTTCGAGGTCTCTGTATTGGTCTTTGGTGAGTTGCACGGTGATGTCTTTGAATCCATGATCCTCATACACCTGGGCGGTTACTTGTATTCTATTGTTTGGATCACTTGCTGTCACAATACAACGAGTGATGCATGGTATGATGGAGGCACCGATGGTGAGGAGGATGACTCCAAACGTCACTGATTTGGAAATTGTTCTTGTACTCTTTAATCGATGATATCGATCCATCGATCCCACCATCCGACCCAGACGACAAAAAAGATGAACAAATCTGAGTTGTCATCGGTGTCTAAGTCCTTTGCGTCTATTCGAGCATGTATTTTATATATCGCAAAAATACCATTTTGAATAGGGCAGCCAAACGATATGGTTTTACTATGTCCTGTTCGTGGCTCCATGGAATTCTCAGTCCATTCCGTCTGTTGCATTTCCTGAGGTTCTCTATTAAAGTTTAAAAATCCTATCGTAAATAGTCTGATGATACTGCAGGTCACATTGCAGGTGTTGGATTCGTTTTGTCCGGTGTTCCAGATTGTAACTGAAAACGACGCTTCGACTCCTTCTCCATAGCTATGAGGTGAGACGTGTCGGTCTGCATCAATATCGATTTTCAGGTTATATGTGTCCTCTCTGCTGCTGTTACCTCGTTGTGTATTTCTTTGAGGGATTCCTGTGGCGAATGGGATTCCATTGGTGAGTACCAGCCCCAGGATAAAAATCAGTATGAGTATTTTTCTCATCAATTCGTTCCTCCTTATCAATTTATAAATCGTCACATGTATTTAAATATATGGCCACCTTGGTGTAAAAGAACACGGATTTGTATCAATTTATTCGATACGATCTTCTTTTATTATTCTATTGTCATTTTCTTTGCCATCTTTTTCATCAAGGGAAGGGAGGTTTGTTATAAGGAGGTCGTCAACCTTAATAAAGAACCACGAGATGGGGGTCGTGGGAGTGTTATGGATCATCTTTTCAATTCGAAAATGGAGGCCTTATCACGGAAGAAAATCCAGGAACTGCAGCTGGAGCGATTGCAGAAAACCGTCCATCTGGTGTATGAGACCGTGCCGCATTATCAGAAAAAATTCAAGCAACTTGGAATAAAACCTGAGGATATCAAGACCCTTGCGGACATCAGGAAACTGCCGTTCACCACCAAGGATGATCTTCGGAAGAACGCTCCGTTTGGGATGATGACGACGTCGTTGGAGAACTGCGTTGAGCTGCATGCGTCCTCAGGGACGACCGGTATTCCAGTGACCGCGTGTTACACCAGAGGTGATCTGGAGGTATGGTCTGAGGTGATGGCGCGCTGTCTGTCCATGTCCGGTCTGACAAAAAAAGATGTTTTTCAGAACCCGATCCCGTATGGGACGTTCACGGGTGCGTTCGGATTCCATTATGGTGCGCAGAAGATAGGAGCCTTGGTGATTCCTTCTGGGAAGGGTCAGTCGGAACGCCAGATCAAACTCATGGAGTACTATGGAACAACGTTTATCTCCGGGGTCGCTTCCTATGCGATGCGTCTTGGTCAGGTCGCCTTGGAGATGGGTATTGATCCAAAACGGCTGAAGGTGCGCAGCGGATTGTTCGGCGCGGAGATGTTCACCCCTGGTCTGAAGAAGCGGATCATGGAGACGTGGGACATGGATGTGCATGATATCTATGGTCTGACCGAAATGTGCGGTCCTGGTGTGTCCACGGACTGTGACCAACATGACGGATTGCATCTCTGGGAGGATCATTTCCTTGTTGAATGTGTCGATCCCCTGACGCTTGAGCCTGTGGGGCTTGAAGAGGAAGGGGAGATTGTTCTTACCACACTGACGAAAGAAGGTATGCCACTGTTGCGATACCGGACACGGGATATCGCGAAACTCTATGACCAAGAGCTATGTTCCTGTGGCCGGACGCATGTGCGTCATTCGATGATCAAAGGCAGGTCTGATGACATGGTGATCATCCGGGGGACCAACATCTACCCGGGCCAGATCGAATCGGTGCTGATGAACAACCCGTTGGTCGGGGGGAACTGGCGGATGGTGCTGACTACAGAACATGATGTGGACATGCTCACCGTTGAGGTGGAGACCAAGCAGCGACTCAGCATCGCTGACATGGAGCAGCTGGCAGGCAAGCTGAGGGTCGACATCCAATCCGTAATCGTGTTCACACCCAAGGTTGATGTGTTGCCGCCGAATACGATCCTCGAAACAGGTTTAAAGGCAAAACGGGTTATCGATAACCGCAAGAAGGAGTAGGTATGAACGCGACTGTGAAGAAGCTGCTTGCTGGCAGGACTGGTGCGCTTGCGGAAAACGAAGTCAAAGACCTGCTGAGGGCATTCGGGGTTCCAACGACACAATATCAGGTAGTTCAAACAGAAAAAGACCTTGAGAAACTTACGGTACAGTTCCCTGTCGCCCTGAAGGTCTGCTCATCAAAGATCCTGCATAAGACTGATGTAGGTGGAGTACAATTAAACATTCAGACCAGTGATGAACTGAAAAAAGCATTCAAGGAGTTCCGGAAGAAATTCCCGGCCGAGGACCTCCTTGTCGACCAGATGGAACAGAAAGGTGTAGAGATGATCATTGGTCTGGTGCAGGACCCGACGTTTGGTCTGTCCATCATGTGTGGGATTGGGGGGATCTTCACCGAGTTGTACAAGGATGTCTCATTCCGTGTCGTCGCCATTGATTCCTATGATGCTGTTCAGATGATCGAAGAACTAGCTGGGAAGAAGCTCTTAGAAGGCTTCCGGGGGATGAAAGCAAATAAACAGCTCGTCATCGATTTATTATTGCATGTTTCAAAACTGGGTGAGCAGCTCATTGATCAGGTGGATCAGATGGATTTAAATCCGGTGTTTGTGTATGAGAACCGTGTCTGTGTCGTGGATGCAAAACTCATCCTGAAATAATAAAAAAATTTAGTTTGGAGTATGATGTCATGAAAGCATCACAGAAGAACAATTATAAGGTTAAGGATATCAGCCTTGCTGGTCTTGGGCGCAGGGAAATTGAAATTGCGGAAAAGGAAATGCCTGGTTTGATGGCGGTTCGGGAGAAATACGCTGCGACTAGGCCGTTGAAGGGCGCACGGGTTACCGGTAGTCTGCATATGACGGTTCAGACCGCGGTGCTCATTGAGACGTTACGGGATCTTGGTGCGCAGGTTCGCTGGGCTAGCTGTAATATCTTTTCGACGCAGGATCATGCTGCCGCGGCGATCGCTAAGGCTGGTGTTCCGGTGTTTGCTTGGAAGGGTGAGAGTCTTGCGGAGTACTGGTGGTGTACGCAGAAGGCGTTGGATTTCGGTGGAGGGAAGGGTCCGAATTTGATCGTGGATGATGGCGGGGATGCAACCCTGATGGTACATAAGGGTGTCGAGGTGGAGAAGAATCCGTCGCTTCTTAAGAAGGAGTACGCAACGGAAGGCAAGGATTTCGAAGAACTGATGAAGCTGCTCAAACAGATCCATTCGAAGCATCCGACATATTGGTCCCGTATGGTCAAAGAGATTCGTGGTGCGTCTGAGGAGACGACGACCGGGGTGCATAGGTTGTATCAGATGCTGGAAGTAAAGAAGTTATTGTTCCCAGCGTTCAATGTGAATGATTCGGTGACGAAATCAAAGTTCGATAATCTGTATGGGTGTCGGGAAAGTCTGGCCGATGGGATTAAGCGGGCGACCGATGTGATGATTGCAGGCAAAACCGTGGTGGTCTGCGGGTATGGTGATGTCGGGAAAGGCTGTTGTCAGTCGATGCGTGGGTTTGGTGCCCGGGTGATTGTCACAGAGGTAGACCCGATTTGTGCGTTGCAGGCGGCCATGGAGGGCTATGAGGTCAAGACCGTGGAGGATTGTCTGTCTGAGGGTAACGTCTATGTGACTGCGACCGGGTGTAAGGACGTCATCACGGTGGAGCATATGAAGCGGATGTTGGATCAGGCGATTGTCTGTAACATTGGTCATTTCGATCATGAGATTCAGGTCGGTAAACTGGAAGTGCTCAAGGGTGTGAAGAAGGTCAGTATCAAACCGCAGGTGGATAAGTATGTGTTGCCTGATGGTCATGAGATCTTCATTCTTGCGGAAGGTCGGTTGGTGAACCTGGGTTGTGCCCATGGGCATCCGAGTTTTGTGATGAGCAATTCGTTTACGAACCAGGTCTTAGCGCAGATCGCTCTATGGAAAAAGCATTATGCGATTGGTGTGTATATGTTACCGAAGATTCTTGACGAGGAGGTCGCCCGGTTACATCTGGGGAAACTCGGGGTGCGGTTGACGAAGCTTTCCCCTGAGCAGGCTGATTATATCGGTGTCAAGGTGAACGGTCCGTATAAACCGGAGCATTATCGGTACTAGACAGCTTTTTTTTTTAAAAAAATGAATTTGTATAAAAAAAAAGAGTAGGTGAAAGAAAGGAAATGGGGGAAAAGGATTAGCAATACAGCATTTTCCTTCTTTCAATTTTTATCCATGCGTCGGATAATTCATCTTCCCGATAATCGTCGATGACGTTACACATACATATTATTATATCTTTAATACTATTTAATATTGTCGATTTGATTATCGACAATTGACGAATAATGGGGTGTTTTGGACGCATACCTTAATGAAATCCCAGCGTATTTGCCGCCCCAACTATGATCACACTCATCGGAACCGGACATATCTTCGACCTCTCAGCAGCATTACTTTCCATCTTCGACGAAAAACAACCAGAGATCGTCGGCGTCGAACTCGACCCCCAGCGATACCAAGCTATCCTGTTGAGAAACACCAACCCTGCCTCCTATCACGCCGCAAAAAAGAACCTTCCGTTGATCTACCGGATGATGGCACAATTCCAGGAAAGCATGGCCGAATCCTATGGCGTGAACGCCGGAGATGAGATGCTCTCCGCGATCAACTACGCACAATCACATGTTATTCCAGTCGCCTTCATCGATACCAACGCCCAGCAGCTCTTCACACACATGTGGAAGACCATGCCGTTCTTTGAAAAACTCCGTCTCATGTTCTCAGGTGTCGCTGGTTTGTTCGTCAGCAAGAAACGCGTCGAAGAAGAACTCAAGAACTATCAAGCCCACTATGATTCCTACCTCGAGGAGATCGGCAAAAAATTCCCCACGATCAAGCGGACCTTAATCGATGACCGCAACGAGTTTATGACTCAGCGTCTCGTCGAACTACACCAAAAACACCAGAAGATCATCGTCTGCGTCGGTGATGGGCACGTCTCAGGGATTTCAAAGCTTTTATTAGAAAAACAAATACCCTTTGAAACAATCCGATTACAGGAATTGCAGAACTGGAAACATCCACCGACTGACGGGTCGTCTGGACATTTTTCCATCAACTACAACCCACTCTAGACAACTTTCTGCGAATCCTTCTGTGAACCTTTCACATATCTCCTTCAATAATTTTATATACAACGCTTAGGATTATTATGCCAGTAATGGGTTTTATACAGAGGGAGATCCTATGAAGAAGATACTTGTGCTGGTTATGATTCAGATTCTTTTGGCAACTCCTGCATTGGCTCTGAACAATCCGTCTCAGACGCTGGATACGATGAAGACAATGCACACCGCATCAGCCATTGATTGGTGGCCGATGTTCTGTCATGATGAAGCACATACTGCAAATACCAGCGCACCAGCTCCGAACATCGCTTCGGTGAACTGGAATCATACGGTCGAAGATTGGATCGAATCCTCACCATCGATCGTCGATGGAAAAGCATACATCGCCACATGTAACTGGTGGAAAGGTCATGTGCATTGTCTTAATCTTTATAACGGCTCATTTCTCTGGAACTACTCCATCACTGATCAACTGTATTCATCTCCTGCAGTTTCCAACGGGAAAGTCTTTATCGCATCGTTGAACGGAAGGATTCTCTGCATCAACGCTTCATCAGGGCAGCAGGTCTGGAATGTTTTATTGGATACCGATATTCTGATACAAAGCTCTCCAGTGATTTATGCTGACAAAGTCTACATCAGTTGCACCAATGAGTATCCCGCAGTCAACAGAAGCAAACTCTTCTGCTTGTATGCTGAGAACGGGTCAGTAGCCTGGTTCAATGGAACGCAAAATGCAAAAGATATTTCACCAGCGGTCGTTGATGATAAGGTCTATGCTGCGGCTGCTGGGAACATCCTCACCTGTTTTGATGCACTCACCGGAGAGACAATCTGGCAGTCAACGAAACAGATAACAACAGGCCATCCCGTAGTCATTGGCAACAACATCTATGCTACCTACGATACTGCTGTCTACTGCGTCTGCGAAGGAACGACCCAATGGGAATTTCCCCTCAGAGCAGGCTTCTTGATCGCATCTTCGCTGGCTGTTGGTTCCGGCAGATTAGTTGTTGGTGCTCTGAATCCGTACGCGTCGATTCCTGGAATGATCCATTGTATCAACATCCAGACGGGAGCTGAATACTGGAATTATTCCTCAGTGAACAACGGGGAATATAATGCGAAGCCTACGATTACGCAGAACCGGTTGTATATCGCCGAGGATATCGGTGTCGGACTGGACCGGAATGCACGCATCTGCTGTCATGACCTGCTCACCGGCGCACTCCTCACTGGCCATTATGTGAATCCAGATACGATGAACTATGTCTATGGGACGCCATCCATGGCCGATGGTTTACTGGTGATAGGCTCAGCAGAAGGTGATTCAACTTCGTCATGGGGTGGGATTTATTGCTATGGCCAAGTAACCTCGCATGAACCGTCTCTTATCATTTCGAACATTTCTGGTGGGAAAGGATTGACCATTGAGATTGAGAACCTGGGAGATGCGAACGCTTCATCAGTGACCGGAGATATCCTCATCACCGGAGGATTGTTCATCCATCAAGGAGCCTTTGTATTCCCAGAGACGATCCCTGCTGGAGAAACAGCAACCGTCGTCGTCCCACTCTTCGGTATCGGACTTGGAGTCCTCAAAGACATGCCACAGGTTTCAGTCAACGTCACCTGGGCGGAAGGTTCCACTGCTGCAGCAGTACAACAATTCAAACTCTTCTTCTCAAAAGTGACGATCATTTCGAATGATTAATTTCTCATTAGCGGGCAAGATCTCATTTTTTTTTTTTTAAAAGGAAAGATATGAAAAAAAATCAGGATGGTTTTACTTTAACCGTAAAATAGTGTTATACATCTACTGCTTAATTTTTTCCGTTTTTTAGAAAACACTGATGCTAAAAGTCCCGTACCGACTTCCGCCATGATAAAAAGGCGGTCCTAGTGATAGGGTTGGCTGTTCGTCTGAGAATTGAACAGTTTTCAGTACCTGATCGATATCGTCTTTCGTCAAGCCAAGTTTTTTTCCAAGCGTGTAAAACATCTGTGTTTGCATTAAAAAAAATAATAAATAATAAATATTTAAAGATATCTCATCTATTTGCGACATTTTTTCTGGTAGAATTTCTCGTAAAAGATGAAATAAGAGAGCGAAGCCTCTCCGGCTGGTGTCCTTCAAATAATGTAGTTTTTTTCAAGGATGCGAGTCTTATCCATCGTTGAGAGAATATACGGTGCTTTTTCATCAAATCCCTCCACTTCCGTAAGTTTTATCTCCAGTTGGGTTCCTAAGCGTTTTTGTAATGCGTGATGTATCAATGATATTGTCTCTTCTGCAGAACACCCTGCATGTCGGAGATGATCATCAAAAAGTATCCGTAGTTCGATAGCATCGATTCTGTTCTGAACGATTTGAATTCGTTTAATTTTATTGACCTTCAGTTCATACAGGACTTTTCCGATGCACTGTTCAAAGACAGACACCAACACTAGGTTCCCGTCTGGTAACACGATGGAATGACTTTCTCTCCCATGGATCCCTTCGAGGATGTCACCAACAAGCCCACAACTACATCCGTTGGATGAAACCGTCACTACATCATCAATGCCTTGGTATCGAATGAGAGGGGTGCCTCTTCCATACAATCTCGTGATGGTAAGTGACCCTGGATGACCAGATGGTGCGTCATTACAACCTTGGAGACATTCGAGAAATACCAGATCGGAGCACACGTGGTATCGGCCTTCTTTGCATTCAAACGCAAGAATCCCTGATTCAGTCGCAGCATAGATATCAAAGAGATTGGCGTGAAAAGCCTGTTCTACAAATAATCTGGAATATTTATCAAGAACCGCACCGGACGTCACAATCCATTTCGGGGCGATTTTCTGTCCATATCCTCTCATTTTGAGAGTCGCTAGTTGAATAATTACGAAAGGATACCCAATGATGACTTCAGGTTCAAATTGATTGATTTGTTCGATAAGGTCGTTTGGGGGACGCATCATGTCAAGAATCTGTAGGTGTCTGAGTGGAATGACGCGTCGCATGGTTGAAAGAATGCTTTGAATGAAATACTCGTTCTCGAAACTGTTCTCGGAGAGATCCAGCAAAAGAGACATCCTGGTTTTTTGCCATGGGATATCATGCACAAGGAGCGCCCGTCGAAACCCAAGCATACTTCGTATCACGATAGGTAAATCAGCATAGAGAGACAGTGATCGCCCGGTTGTTCCTGATGTTGCTGCAACGATCGCAGACCTCGTCTGAAACGAGGGAGGCACAACGCGGGTTGGAAAATTTTTCCTTAAATCCTCCTTAGTTATGCAAGGGAGTTTTTTGATATCCTTTAGTCCTCGTATATCATGAGGATGAACACCGGCGGCTTTGTATTTCTCCCTGTAAAGGGGGACGGTGTAGGCATACTTCAGCATCGTTTTGAAAGAAGTATTTTGAAACCTTCGAAGCTCCTCGTTAGTCATTCGACGAAGTGTATGTGGGTCTTCCAGATACCATTTCAGGACGCGGGTGAGCAAGAGCGGATTGAAAAATTGATTCATGGTCTCACATCGAGGATTGGTCTGCCGTGTTTCATCTTGGAGAAGTGTTGGAGCTCTGTGGTAAGGGCTGTCTTTAATTTCTCTTTCGACGGGGTTTCAGAGAGTCGGACCAGGGTTAATGAATCATGATAGCACTGTTTTGCCTCTGAAATTTTTTTTGTCAGCATGAGTAATCGTGCAAGGTTCCAGTAATACAAGAGATGATTTCTGTCGAACCGAATCGCTTCGTGCAATAAGGCATTTGCATGGGTAAAATCCTTTTCATGGAAGTATTTTATCGCCCTATAGCAGAGGTCCGCAGCCTTGTGTTCAAGGATTGTTTCTGAAAAGAATATCTCATCATCACGTTGGTATTGCTGCGAAAAGACAACAAGTGTTTTTTTCACCATATCTGTTTCCGTGTCGTTTGTTATTATTTTTTTTATACATTGTCTTCCAAATTCAGTAACCGTCTGCATGGTTTTTTTCTGTGTTCCTGCGACAGGAGGTATTCCTGTGAGGGTCGAAAGGAGGAGCTGAGAAAAATGGATGGAACAAAGAAATTGTGCACACTCATTGTATTTCTTCATTGTTCGATTTGGTATGCTCTTTTCATGGAGGCATTCTTGGAAAAACACCTGTGTCATGCGAGGGTTTTGTAGGCAACCGGTTATCATGAGTTGTTTGAGGATTTTCTCATTGTTTTTTTTCAAGTATTGCAGAAGTTTTCGAAGAAAAATATCAAGCAGTTTCTCTTGTTCTAATGCAAGAGTGCTATCCTCGAAAGCGATGAGGTGTTGTTTTACCATCGTCTTCCTGCTATGTGAGATGATTTGAAATGCCACAAGATTCTGCGTTTTTCTGCAGGAAATCTGCATCACTGGATGGTTCTTCTCTTTGGTGAAGAAAGAGGTTGTTATCTCAGTAAAACCAGTTTTTTTCAGCAAGCGTCTCAGGAGAATTTCTGGGTAGCACAGTCGGTGTTCCATGCCGGGGGATTCAACGCCGTATAGCCAGGATAACGTCTCTTTTTTTGCCTGGTGGTCACCATCAAGATATTGTTTCATTGATGACTCGAGATCTGGTGTTTCGATACGTAGGGTACCGCCTGGTTTTAACACGCGGAACCATTCAGCAAACGCGTAAATCGTATGGATGTACCCGAGGTGTTCGATGAGCTGGTCTGCCTCGATTGCGTCAATGGTATTTGACGGAAACGTGAGGTCCTCAACAGACAGTATTCTATCAGCGACTGTCGTATCAAACGCATCGATGTTGATGAATCCCTCCTTGTAGTGTTTCCCGCAGCCGAGGTTCAAACGCATTCGATTTTCTCCTTTTCAAATCGATAGAAACAGTAGGGATCGTTATGGGGCTTGCCGGTCATGCTGACCGATCGGGTGGTGCATCCGCCTCCGCATGATGAACCATGTTTGCAGTGTCTGCAATTTTTTCCTAGCTTTTTTCTGTTGAAATGTCGGCTGTACGAGAACGCTGTCGGGTCGTTCCAGATATCTATAATGCTTTTGTTTCGGATGTTTCCCTCGATGAAATCGTCTGATAATGCGAGGCATCCTTTGATATTGCCGTTGCTCTGTATTCCGATAACGGTTTTTCCTGCGTAACATCCCTGCCATTTGGGATAGGTGCTGAGGTTTGGGAGGTGTGATGAAAAAAACCCGAAATTGTGTGTCCCGATAATGGAGCGGTCTCGTGTTGCATATTTTTTCTGCGTTGAGCGGATGAATATGCCTAACGTGTAGTATTCCGCCTCGGTCAGCACTTGATTGTGCGCGAATCGTCCGATAGGGGTGCCTTCTTGGAGTTGCCAATTGATGTCTTCTTTAAGTATTATTTCCAGTATTTTTGGGAGGTCTGAGAAATTGGATTTCTGCACGGTCGTGATTGCGCCGGTTTGAAGATTTGCTTTTTTTGCTGATCTGAGAAAGGTACGTGCCTTTTCATAGGAACCCTGCACTCCCCGGATGGTATCATGGGTGCTGGCAGTCCCCCCGTCTAATCCAACCAGAACACTGTCGGTTCCCACCGCGGAGAGCTGTGGGATGATTTGATCTGCGTTGAAGTATCCATTGGTGACGATGGAGAGGACCATACCCTGTTGCTTTATCTCTTGTGCAATCCTCTGCCAATCTTGTCGTAAGAATACCTCACCGCCCATTAGTGCGACTCCGGAACATCCGAGAGTTGAGAGGTCGTGACACAGATGGAGTGCTTCTGTGGTGGAAAGTTCGTCTGCCCGCACCTCTCCTGCTGAAGATCCGCAGTGGACGCATCGTAAGTTACATTGCAAAGTCAGCTCCCAGACTGCTATTGTAGGTTTATACGATATTTGTTTGTTCATTGTTTCAACGACCGTCGTGGTACTCTTTTGTCACGGAATTTTGTTTCAATGGTATGAAAACAATAAGGGTCATTGTGTGGTGAAAAAGTAAATGCAGTTGACATCCCCATGCATCCTCCTCTGCAGGTTTCTGCGTATGTGCATCCTTTGCAGTAATCTCCTAACTGTTTCTTGTTAAATTTTCTGTTGTAAGCGAACGCTTCGGGGTCATACCAGATGTCGATGATTGATTTCTTCCGGATATTTCCCTCTGTATACATGGCCGGAATTGAGAGACATCCGATGACATCTCCATTACTCTTGATGCTGAGAATTGAGATGCCTGCTTGACAGCCGGTCCAGGTTGGAGACAAGCCTAGGCGTGGAAGGTAAGACGAGTGGTATCCGAAACAGTGTGCACCTATCACGGGGAGTTCTTCTGGTGTATACCGTTTACGTAGTGATGCAATGAAGAGTCCGACTGCGTAGAACTCTTCTTTTGATAGTGCTAAATTTTTTGAAAATCTTCCTTCTGGTGCGGCGGTTTGTATCTGCCATGCGATGTGTTTGTATAGCAGGAAATCTTTTATTGCTGGTAATTCCATGAAGTTAAGTTTGTTTACGGTGGTGATTACTGTGGTTGGTAATTCTGCTTTTGTTAATTGTGAGATGAAGTTCAGTACTTTTTGATGCGATCCTTTCTTTCCCCGGATATGATCATGTGTGGTTGGTGTTGCTCCATCAAGGCTTGATCATA
>Ga0209288_10000085_pt1 | contig 29416 bp, 26 predicted proteins | sample PPLLaktember2015_4_FD_187261 | JGI IMG/M metagenome (GOLD analysis project Ga0209288, IMG submission 187261) | Freshwater sediment microbial communities from Prairie Pothole Lake near Jamestown, North Dakota, USA - PPLs Lake P8 Core (1) Depth... | ecosystem: Environmental > Aquatic > Freshwater...
GGTGGTTTTCCAGGGGACATCCCGTAGTCAAACAGGAATTTCATGTCTTCGATTTCGAGGACCATCGCTAAATTCCCGACTTCGTCGCTTCCACCAAGAAATTGACATCGAATATTAGAATTCATTTACATCAAACCTTTTTACAATCAGAGCCTCCTAAAGAAAAAAGAGGTTGATTAATGTTTGGTCATCTCTCCAGAGGCTTCACAATCAGGGTTGTTTCGTCTTTTTCGACGATGACAACTTTGGTATTTGTTTCAATAAGGGTGTCTGATTTCGCCTGCCAGTATTCACCTTTGAATCGTACGAACCCTTGTTTAGAAGGGCTGATCTGTTCGATTGCGACCGCTTGTTCCCCGATGAATTTGCCTAGTGATGGTTTTTTCTTTCGTATCTGAATTATTTTGTACAGTAAGAATGCGAAGAAGAGTGCGAACAGCACGATGACGATCAGCATAATGATGAGTGCGTCTGTCATATATTCACCTGATATCAGCCATTTCCTTGTCGGATAGTTGGGGATAAGAAATATCGACCCTATGATCAGGCAGATGATTCCTCCGATGCCAACAGCACCGAAGCCGGGGAGGACGAATATTTCTACTGCGAGCAGTAGGCATCCCATTATTATAAAGATTATGCTTAACGTCGGAATGGTAAATCCAGACCCAATGAGGGCAAGCAGGATTGCAACAATCCCGAACACCTCAGCACCATATCCTGGTGAGGAGATTCCCACCAGTAACGCAAAAATCCCAAGCATCAATAACAAAGAAGTCAAAATTGGGTTTGAAATAAGTTTCAACAGCTGGATTTGTATCGATGGGACATACCTTATCTGTTCCGCGTCTTTTGTATGCAAGGTGACAGTACCACTCGCAGTCGTGACGGTTCTACCATCAATATCGTTCAACAGTTGATCGACACTCGACGCGGTGATTTCGATGACGTTGCTGGTTTTTGCTACCGTTGCATTCACGTTCCTGTTTTCTGTAATAAAGAGCTTGGCGAGTGTTTCATTGCGACCATACATGACTGCTCGTTCTTGGAGCCATTCGACGAGTGCGTTGATGATTTTCGAGTCGTTGATGAACCGTGTCCCCTCAAGGGTTGTTTCGATAGGTTGACAGGATCCGATAATGGTGTGATCCGCCATGGCTGCGAGTGGTGTGGAAAGCAGGATGAATGTTCCAGCGGACCACGCGGTCGCCCCACTTGGTGATACATAGCCGATGATGGGAATGTCGCTTTCTTTGATGAGAGCGGCGATCTCAAGGGTTTGATCAAGCCCGCCGCCTGGCGTATTCAGAAGAAGGATGACGGCTTGGGCGTTATCCGCCTCAGCTTGTTTCAAGCTATCAGTCATCACCTCAACAGTGGACTGATCAATCGTATCGGTTATTTCAACAAGGAGAACGCTTGATGGCTCCGCAGTCGTGCTAACTGAGAAGAAAAGAAGAAGAAAAAAGAAAAAAAGGAGGGGGATGTTACTGTGTCTCATTGTTCGGTTTTTTTCGTAACTGCTTTTGCTATCCCTGCCATGGTCCCTATTTCACCACCAGGGACGATGATAAGGTTTTTCTCACGTGCTATCTCTGTAAGGGTCTGCAGTTCTCGCAAACGGAGCGCAATCGGTGTTTTTTCATACAGTTTTGCCGCCTCCGTCATTTTCGCTGAGGCAAGTAGTTCTCCTTCTGCCATAATGATTCTTGATCGTTTCTCTCGCTCGGCTTCTGCTTGTTTTGCGATTGCCCGGAGCATTTCTTCTGGCAGTGAGACATCTCGTAATGTGACAGCGGATACTTTTATCCCCCAGGGGTCAGTGCCGTTGTCTAAGATGGATTGAAGACTTTTGTTCAGTTCTTCTCGTTGTGATAAGAGTTCATCAAGGTTCTTTTGACCAAGGATATCTCTTAGCGTCGTCTGTGCAAGTAAACTGGTCGCCGTGTCATAGCGTTGCACTTCAACAATTGCTTTTTGCGGGTCAATTATTCTAAAATATACCACTGCATCGACATCGACAGTCACATTATCACGGGTGATGATTCGTTGTTTTGGAACATCGATGACCCGTGTTCTTAAATCCATTCGTATCGGTTTGTCAATGACAGGGATAATAAATACGAGACCAGGACCTTTTATCCCTAATAATCTTCCTAGTCTGAAGATGACGATTCGTTGGTACTCTGGCATGATCTTTATTGCTGATGCAAGAATTGCTATCAGAAAAATCACAATAATAAACAATGCAATAACCATAGTGTTTACGTCAACCATAATAGATGACCTCCAGTGCTGAAAAACTCGATTCTGTTCTTAAGTGTTTCTGTAGGGCTTTTTTTTGAAACGATATTTTTAAAAAGGTCGCTACCTTATGATGTGTCGATGGCGGGGAGCTGAATCATGTCTGAAATAATCTCAATAAAGGCACGTGAAGTTCTTGACTCTCGGGGGAACCCAACGGTAGAAGTTGATGTGACTACCAATCATGGTGTGTTTCGGGCGATGACTCCGAGCGGGGCGAGTGCTGGGCAACATGAGGCTATTGAACTACGAGATGGTGATAAAGCAAGGTATCTTGGGAAAGGAACGTTGAAGGCTGTCGAGAATGTCAATAAGAAGATAGCCCCAAAATTGATCGGATTGGATTGTCGTCATCAGGAAACTATTGACAACCTCATGCTGAAGATCGATGGAAGTGAGAACAAAGGGAAACTTGGTGCGAACGCAGTGCTCCCTGTTTCTATGGCAATTACGAAAGCAGGTGCTGCTGCAGCTCAAATCCCTCTTTATATGTACATTGGTGAATTATTCGGTGAGATTCCTCATCGTTTACCTGTCCCAATGTGCAATGTCATCAACGGCGGGAAACACGCTGGACAGGAGAACTCCATCCAGGAGCATATGCTCATGCCGACGGGTGCGAAGAATTTCACCGAGGGGATTCGCATGATTTCGGAAAGCTACCATCATCTTGCAAAGCTTTTGAAAGGGAAGTTTGGCGCAAGTGGTGTTCTTATTGGGGATGAAGGTGGTTTTGCTCCTTCTCAAGTTGTCGATATCAATGAGCGACTTGATTTGATGCTTAAGGCAGTTGAAAACGCAGGGTATGCTGGTAAAATGCGGATCGCTCTTGATCCTGCGTCAAGTGAGTTCTTCTACGATGGGACCTATAAGATCGGGGAGAAATCATATTCTGGTGGTGAGCTGGTTGATTTTTATGTGGATTTATGCAACCGATATCCTATCGTCAGTATTGAGGATGGTCTTGCGGAGGATGATTGGGATTCCTGGGTGGAGATGACAAAGAAACTCGGAGGAAAGATTCAGATTGTTGGTGATGATCTGTTTGTGACCAATACAACACGCATCAAGAAGGGAATTGAGTTGCGGGCTGCGAATTCTGTGCTTATTAAACTGAATCAGATTGGTTCTGTGACTGAGACGTTGAATGCGATTAAGATGGCGCAGGATGAGGGGTGGACTGCGGTGGTTAGTCATCGGAGTGGGGAAACCGAGGATACTTTTATTTCTGATCTTGTGGTTGGGACGAGTGCTGGGCAGATCAAAACTGGTGCGCCAGCAAGGAGTGATCGGAACGCGAAATACAACCAGCTGATTCGAATTGAAGAGGAACTTGGGGGAAAAGCAGAATACCCTGGGGTTGATTTTCGGGAGCTCCTGTAGGAACGTAAACATTTTTATCTTCGTGCCGATACACCTCATGGAGGTATTGGTATGAAAATATTGATTACTGATAAAACAGAAAATGCTGTTATCCAACAGTTAAAGGATGCTGGCCATGAGGTTACTTTTAATGAAATGGATCCTGCGACATTGCTGAAGGAAATCCATCATTACGATGGGTTGATGGTGCGCAGCAGGACAAAAGCGACTGCGGATGTTATCAATGCTGGGGCGAAAGGGAGCCTGAAGGTGATCGGACGGGCTGGTATTGGTGTCGATAACATCGACCTTGTGACTGCATCGAAGAATAACATCAAGGTTGTGAACGCACCGACCGGTACAACAGAAAGTGTTGCTGAGCTTGCGTTTGGCCTGATGCTTGCAGCATCCCGTTCCATTCCGCAAGCGGATCATTCGATGAAACAGGGGTTATGGGAGAAGAAAGCGTTCAAGGGTGTCGAGCTGTGCGGAAAGACCCTGGGGATTATTGGAATCGGGCGGATCGGGACGGAGCTGGGGAAACGAGCCTTGGCATTTAACATGAAGGTCCTTGCCTATGATAAGTACATTACGAAATCACCAGCTGCGAAGATGACGATAGTCTCATTAGATCAACTTCTCAAAGAATCAGATTATATCTCTCTGCATATCCCGTTTGTAAAAACAGAGGGAGCCACGGTTAAGGAAGCTGATTTTGAAAAGATGAAAAACGGTGTGATTCTTATCAACTGCGCCCGTGGAGGTACGGTCGATGAACAAGCGCTACTGAAGCATTTGAACGATGGGAAGGTCCTGACTGCTGGTCTTGATGTATATGCAGCAGAGCCACCGACCTTCAAAGAGCTGGTGAACCATCCGAAGGTTGTCTGTACACCTCATATCGGTGCGTCTACAAAAGAAGGTCAGCTGCGCGCAGGGAAGATCTGTGCGGAGCAGATGATGCTTGTTCTCTCTGGGAAAACCCCTGAGTTTTGGGTCAATAAAAAAATGATGGAAGGGATATGAATACGCAAAAACAACCGAACCATGCCATGAAGAACCTTGATGGCATCATAGAAAAGATAGAGAACCATATCGGGGAGAAAGAACAGGTCCGTGAGGATGCGCTGAAAGCATCTCGGGATATTATTATCTGTTGTCGGAAAGGGATTCAGCAACTGCATCGGAATCAGATTGTTGAAGCGGAGACGTTTATGAAACAGGCCTCTGCCAAACTGGTGCAGCTCTATGATATCACGAAGAATCATGCGGATATTTTCCATACCGGGTTTGTTGAGAATGCATCTCAAGAGTTCGTGGAGATACAATGTCTGTATAATATCATGAGAGGTGAGGATCTGCCTGATCCTGATGCCATCCAAACGACGTATAGTTCCTATCTTCTTGGTCTTTGTGATGTTGTTGGGGAGCTGCGTCGTGGTGCGTTGGATTTCATGCTTGAGGGGAATACCACAAAAGCAAACGAGTACCTCGGGTATATGGACCGGATTTATGATGCGATCATGAGTTTTGATTATCCTTCTGCCCTGGTTCCTATAAAGAAGAGGCAGGACATGGTTCGTAGTCTTATTGAAAAAACCCGGGGGGAGCTTGTGGTTTCGAGCTGTGAACAGCGCATCCATGATAAAACACATGAGTTCCATGGTCTCCTTGATCAGGCCACTGAGGTGAAGAACAACAGGAAGAAAAAGACTGATGATGCTGATGAGGAGGATATCGATATCGATAAGGTCTGGTAGGGTTCTGTCGATATTTTGGTTTTTTACGAAATGTTTATAAAAAGCCTTTATATACTTCAAGGAGGGAAATTCTCTTATGACTGAGGTCCAGGTGGAAAACATGATTGTATCTTTTTCTGTGGCATCCTCCCTGGATTTACCCAAGCTTGCAGAGATTCTTCCTGACGCGCAGTATCATCCTGCTGATGCCCCGGCGATCATCCTGCAGTTTCCTCATCCTCATTCCATGGCCGCGCTTTCTTCGTCAGGGTCTGTGACGATGACTGGGCCAAGGGACATGAATGAGGTCCATGATGTTGTCAAGATGATTCTGGATCGTCTGAATGTCGTCGGTGTGGATTGTATCGAATCACCTGACATTTCAGTGCAGAATGTGACCGTCTCAGCCAATCTTCATCAAGAATTGAAGTTGCGAAGTCTTGCGAAATTTCTGCAAATCCCTGAGTATGCCCCTCGAGTGTTCCCGGGGTTGGTTTATAAAGCAGGAGACCCAAACACAGTTATACTCTTGTTTGATTCGGGAAAGATGGTCTGCAACGGGGAAAGCGTTGAAGACGCGACCGCTGCTTTAGAGAAAATGTTAGAAAAATTGGTGTCATTTGGTATAAAATTGGAGGAAAAAGTATGCCTGAAGTAATCGTAGAAAATATTGTTGCATCAACGTCATTTTCCGATAAATTGGATTTGGACGTGATTGCGCAATCATTGGAAGAAGCAGAATATGAACCTGAGCAGTTTCCTGGGCTTGTGTATCGTTTAAGCAGCCCGAAAACCGCAACTTTGTTGTTTCGAAGTGGGAAGGCGAATTGTACTGGTGCGAAAAACATTGAGGATGTCAGGACCACGATTAATATCATCGCGGAGAAGCTGAAGAAACTTGGTGTCGAGGTCTATAAGGACCCTGAGATCGTCATTCAGAACATTGTTGCGATTTCTGACCTTGGTGGTGAGTTGAACCTCAATGAGGTTGCGATGGCGCTCGGCTTGGAAAATGTCGAGTATGAGCCAGAGCAGTTCCCTGGGCTTGTGTATCGGATCAAGGAGCCGCGTGTTGCGATGCTGTTGTTTGGCTCTGGGAAGATCGTTTGTACTGGGGCACGGAAAATCACGGATGTCTCTCTTGCGGTAGAGAAACTTTCTCAAGAGCTATCTTCTCTTGGTTTGATTCATCATTAATCGTTCTACAGTTGATGAAAAAGGAGCTGATGTTCATATCAGCACTTATCTTTTTTTTATTTTTTTTGTTCCCGTGTTATCTTGGCGGATTATGGGATGCAAGAAATGAATGAAAGTAGTCGTAATCGTTGTTCTGTTTGAGAAAAAGGAACGAAGGTATCAAGGGGTAAATTTTATGTACTGGTTGCTTATTCAGGGAATGGTGAGGGGGTCTAAAGAATTGAATTGAAAATCTTTTTTTTCATTCTTTTCCTCCCAGACTTTTTAGACCCCTTCTCTTCATTTTCTGTTGCACAAACCCTTTAAAAAAATAATGTTTATATTTCAGCAAAGGAAAATCTTTGAATAAAAAAAAGGAAGTGGAAGGGCATCGCCCTTACTGTTTTTATGGTGTTTTGAAGAATTCTTTCAGATCATCGACTTTTGGGTTCATCATGCCGCTGATTCGTATTGAGAAGACGTCTTCTACCATCATGATTTCGCCGATATATGCAGCGTATCTCTTTTTGATTAGCTCGGTGAATCGTTTTGCGACACTGATATCTTTTGCAGTGAAGCAGAGCATGATGTCGTATTCGCCTTGGAGGATGCATGCGGTTTGAACGAAAACACCGATGTTTTTTCCTGCGTATTTCTTGAATGAGTCGAGTACGTTATCGATGATGTCGCCTGCTGGCTGGTTTGATCGTTTCAGTAACATGATGTAGTGACGGACGCCTTGTTTTTCTTTGTCCGGTATTGCGGTATAGCCCCAGATCGTCTTGTTGTTTTCCAGTCTTTTGATGATGCGCCATACTTTTTGTCTGGAGAAACCGCAGGTTTTGGCAATTTTATCGATGCTCTCATTTGAATTTCGTTGCAATTGTTCGATCACTCGCTTCTCATCTTGGTCTATCTGTTTTTTGCTACTTTTAGCCATAATCAATTTCCCCCATGATGTATTGATTTTATAACAGTGAGCTTTTCAACTCTTTTATTCCCTATCAATACTTCTGAGACTTGAAAATCAAATCTTCTATAGTGTTATAAATGTTTCGCATAACCCCCCGAAGTGCCTAGTATAAAGAACTTTTCAGAAACATTTATAAATTCAAATATGATTTAATATTGGGGGTTGCAGAGTTGATATATGAAATCCTTTTTTTTACTCTTCAACTTCCCCTTTCCTCCCTTTAATGATGAGGATCTCTTCTAATCGTGTTTCATAGGAAACACCCGATGGTTTTTAAGACTATGCCGTATTAGGGCTGATACCATATGACGACGTGCTGTCTTGAAACAAAATGTATACAATGTTGTGTAAAAACGAACATGGTACTTACATCACATGACATCGAAACTATAGAAAAATTGGGTTATGAAGTAAAATTCTTCGTTTCAGAACGAAACAGATGGTTACAACTGAAAAATAAAAACGGGCGTTGTGTGTTTCATAATGGGACATTATGTACCATATACGACCACAGACCGGAAGGCTGCGTTCTGTATCCTATTGTCTACGATAAGGATCACCGCTGTGCGATCCTTGACAGCGACTGCCCACAGAGACACTGTTTTCTGCTCTCAAATACGAAATCGAAACAACTGTTCACCCTCATCTCAATATTAGAGAAAGAACGAGTCGAAAGAAAAAAAGAAAAGAAAATGTGAGTCTAATCGTCAGTGAATGTGATGACTGCCGCCTCCGTCTCCTAAAGAGTGACCTTTTCTGTCGTCGCTTCATAGGAACAAATCTCCATAGCAAATTATTTAAATAACATAACAAATATTTTAACCATCCAGGGAAAGTATGAACCATCACCTCAAAAATAAATCATTCCATGTCCTCGTGATTCTTCTGATGATTCTTCCATCATGGTCGACCATAACCTCTGGTACTATGATTTTTGATAATACTTCTTCGCAGCACACCAGTCAAACATCGAGTATCTATGATCTGCTCATCATCGCACCAAAGATATTCCAGTACGATCTTCTCCCTCTTGTCAACCATAAAAATAGACTGGGCATACGAACAGTCCTTGTTGACACTGATGAGGTCTATGACCAGATGTTCTGGCAAGGCAGAGACGAAGCAGAGAAAGTCAAATACTTCATCAAAGCAGCAGTCGAAAAATGGGGTGTCCATTATGTGTTGCTTGTCGGTGGACGCAGCAACCAAGGACATGACGAAAAATACTGGGTCCCCGTCCGATATAGTTCCCTGGACCGTCCGTATGAAGAATATCCTGAGCAACAGTTCCTCTCCGATCTGTATTTTGCAGACATCTATGATAAGAACGGTTCGTTCTCAAGCTGGGACGACAATCAGAACGGCGTGTTCGGGGAATGGCCGATTGGTGCACCTGCAGTGGACCATCCTGATCTCATCCCAGACGTGAGCCTTGGACGGTTGCCTTGTCTAAATGCGCAACAGTTGCGTATTGTGATTCGAAAGATCATCCGCTATGAGACGTTCGGCTGTGCTGACTCTTGGTTCAAAACCATGGTCGTCGTCGCAGGAGACACCTATCCAGGACGAACCCCATACTACGATGGGGAAGTCTACACCCAACAAGGACTTGACCTGATGGCTGATTTCCGCCCCGTGAAAATATGGGCGTCTGATGGGAGCCTGAAGAATTGGGTCGATGTCGTTTCTGCAGTCAACAAAGGCTGTGGTTTCCTCTGGATGTCTGGACATGGCAACCCGAAATCATGGGCGACACATCCACCTGATGACAACGACACCTGGATCAATGGGCTTCGTATGCGCAGCCTGCCGTTTTTCCATAACCGTCAGAAACTTCCAGTCTGCATCACAGGCAGCGGCTGCTTCAACAACATGTTCAATGTCAGTGTAGGAAATTCGCATTTTGTCTATGGAGTACCGACACCCTATTGTATCGGCTGGGGTCTTATGATCCAACGGGATGGCGGGAGTATCGCCACGATCGGTGCGACCGCATTTAGTTACGAGTCCCCGGATATCAACCTTGGGTATGGGGGTATCGAATGGCTGGACCGACAGTTCTTCGCAGAGTACAGCCTGAATCATACCGACATCCTCGGTGACACGTGGAGAAGCTCGATTACATCGGTGCTGAGGACATGTCCTATTGATTGGTCAGATGGAACAATCGATGGCCCTGCAATCATAGTAAAAAATGTCCAGCAATGGGCACTCTTTGGCGATCCGAGTCTGAAGATTGGTGGATACCGATAGTCCATGTCTCATCTGACAAAATGACAGAGCACTTGGAGTCAATCGAATCAGGATTCCATCTATGGTCCAGGTTCCTCAAAGCCAACGTTAAAGAATGCAGATGGATCTTCCTGATTGAGATATTCTGTGAGGATCCAATCAGCACTACGAGTACAAGATGAAATTCTCTCTTCATCAATAGTACCATCAAGAAACCAACGTTTCGATGATACGGTACCACTAGCTCCAAAACACAATGGTTCACTTCCTACAATAGTTGAACTCAAAGTATTGTATAAAACATTTAATGGAACTGAACCACCATTGAAATAAATCTTAACTCCATCAGCAACACTATTTCCACTATATGTAAAGGAAACATAATACCACGCACCAGTTGTTAAAACCTGATTTGTCGTATCTATCAATATCCTGCTATTACCAGAACTGTAAAGGTTGACATATAATCTGTTATCATAGTGATATAATATCCAACCTTTGGAATAGTATTTGCCTATTATTGTTCTTTCTGCATCACCACTTGTATCAAGATAAATCCATGCAGATGCAGAAAAACTATTCGTACGTTCAAAACCTAATACATCACCCATCGAAACATAATCGTTCTCCCCATCAAAACCATCAGCATTCCCAATTTTCCCCACAGCATCCTGCGTCACACCTCCGTATGGCATCCCATCATTCGAATACCCCGTGCTATCAAACAATGCTCCTGTACGTTCATTGAAATGCTGAACAAGCATAAAATCAGAATCCCAGGTTTTGTCAGGACACTGCTGGTTACTTGAACCCATGTTCCCATAATACAAATAGAACGAGGTATCGACTGTTGGGCTCAATGAACTGATATTCACCCATGCAATCAACCGACCAGTCGAGCTATCAAACTCCTCGATCTCATGATACAATCGAGTCGCAACACCAGCTCCATTCATAAACAGGATATCATCACCATCATCCTGCGCCTTGTCCCTTAAATCAGTGTCAGTTATATCAAGTAAAACCGGGAAGTACTCCAACTCACCTGCGACCATTGAATGATCCACTGTAATCATCTTCCGATACATCCAACCTTCCGTGAACGGATCAAATACCATCAACGGTTCTGTTCTGAACCAAAACAACTCTGAGATCGGGTTCTCCCCATCTGTCACATTCACATACCAACGATACTCTGTCATTACATCAAGACCACTGATAGGAACTGAGATATCTCCCTCATGAACACCTGAACCACTCCCTGACCCGATAAAAGGTGATGTCTCAACCGTATAACTCATAGGATCATTCTGAGGGTCACGAAGATGAAAACGCAAAGACCCCTGTGAGACAGACACATACCGATCACCATCTACAGGTATGACCTCAGAGACAATCGGAGCGACTCCTTCAGTAGTAAACGAAAATTCTGCCTCAATCGTATCCTTCCCATCTGATACGTTCACATGCCAGGTATATTTTGTTAAACTCTTCAAACCTGAGATTGGAATCATATATGTCCCATCCGGTTTCATATTTCCATTCCCACCACCCACATCCGGGTATGTCGTAACACTATAACTCATCAGATCACTATCATAATCACTGATAGAGAACCGAAGCTCCGAGGTCGACAACGGTACATATGTTGCGCCATCTAAAGGATAGAATGCAGAAACCTTAGGTTCATTATTCGGCGGCCAGTACTCCATCATTTCAGCAGATGTCTTCGCATATAATGCATATCCGAACATCCCATACGCCATCACCGGTGGGAGAAAAATGCTGAACCCGATGCCCCAGAACCCCAGCGCAAAACCTTGCTGCTGACCATACGCAATAAAACCAGTTCTTGACATCAAACCACCGCAACTCGTCACACCCAAGGGTGTTTTCCAGCCGACAAACAATCGTGGGATCGGAGCCATAACAATCGGGATAAAACGAGGGAGAATAATAATCGGAAACGCAGCACCTTCACCGGTGGACACAAAGTTACAAAACATTTCTCGACCGATCCCTTCTCCATTCATAGGAACGCTGTCACCGATATTTTGAGTAGTAAATTTCTGTCTTTGTTTTTCAAGTTGCATTATAACCATATCTGCAGTCATGCCAGCGGGTAACAACCCTTGTTGTTCAGCAAAAAGAAGAATTTGTCGCTGAAGTTGTTGGGTTTCAGTAGAACATGGATCATGAGCATTTGCTATAGTAAGCGTAGAAAATAACTCTTTCAAATACGTACCTGACTTATAGGAAATGGTTTGGGAACGTGGAATGCCACCAACAGAGCAGGTGATTATTGCATCATCATTTGTATGTGTATTTTTTTGTTGAGTTGGATTAGTTGTAGTTGATCGAGAAGTATTTAGAATCCCCGACACACAGCCACTCAACAATAAAAGAGCTACAACACCAGTGGTTAAAAAAATGTTTATTTGAGATTTTTTCATGCTTTTCTCCCTCTCTCTATTATTTGTAAGACCGTTTCCTTGCTGTTTATAGATATGGTTCTCTATATAAATATATTCTTTTCTTCCTTACATCATTATTTTCAACTACTGATTTTTAAATCATTCCCGTTCAGAAAGAAATGGTAACATAAGTTGATGAAGGGAATACGCCGTATAGATTAAAAGCCCATTCTCCATTCCATTTGAATTGAATATTGATGAAAGTTCATTATCAATAATCATTAATTGATAGTTTTCGAGTCATCGATGTCGGTAGCATATGTCAAAGAATCGATCAAATAAAAAAATACTCTTCATCTTTCTCATCATACTATCGGTAGTTTGCTCAGGATGTATCACTCCATCAAACGACGGTAACAATTCAAAAAAGGATACTCTAATTTGGGCAGTGCTAACACCAGAAAGCATTTATCCACTGGATGTCACGAATGATAATTTCTGGACAATCATCCCGAATGTTTTCAATGGGTTAGTCGATTTTGATGAAGATTTCCGCATCATCCCCTCCTTAGCAGTCTCATGGAATAACCCTGATAATCTCACCTGGCGTTTTTCTCTCCGCCCCGGGGTGAAGTTCCATGATGGGAACAATTTCACTGCAGAGGATGTCAAATTCTCCCTTGAGAATTCCACCAGGCGTTTTGATGCGATTATCCGAGAAATTCTTATCCTGGATAAGTATACGATAGAATTCAAAACCTATGAACCAACACCTAATCTTCTCTCACGCTTAGCCCATACTGCTATCATCTACTGCAAAAACAATGCCGAACAACCTGATGGACCTCGATTGATAGGTACAGGACCGTATCGTCTCGCAGATTATGAGATTGATGCCTATACTACATTGGAGCGGTTTGATGGGTATTGGGGAGAAAAACCTGAGATTAAAACAGTCATCTTCAAAGCAATGGACGATACCGAGGAACGATTGAACGCATTGCGCTCAGGAGCCATTGATATTGCAGAATACAATATTGATGACTCGATTGACCAAATCATGCAAGAGGAAAACATCACTGTCGTAAAATTCCCGCCATTATCTATCTATTTCATTGGTTTTGATATGAGAGAAAATGGAAGTTATGGGTTTCCCGACGGCAAAAACCCTACCGCTGATGTCCGTGTACGAAAAGCAATCTATCAAGCTATCGACATCACCCCATTGATCAACGGCCCCTTTAAAGGTCTTGCACAACCGGAATCTCAACTTGTTACTTCCTATATCTTCGGGTATAACCCAGAGATAATCCGATTGCCATATAACCTCTCCTCTTCAAGGCAGCTCTTAGAAGAAGCAGGCTATAAACAAGGATTGAGCATTATCCTGGATTGCATTACAGAAGGTTTTCCGTATAATGCAGAAAATTGTTACCTTATCACCCAGCAGCTTTCCAAGGTTGGTATTCATGTCACAATGAATAATCTCTCCATGGATGAGTTCAACAAAAAGGTCGTTTCAGAGAGAAATACATCGATGTATTTGGTTGGATATGGAATGATCTCAGTGGATGGCGGGTGGTTCTATGATCTGTTCATACGCTCAGTCGGTGAATATACAGGAATGTACAACAGTGGATTTTATTCGAATCCAGAGGTGGACCGATTGGGAGAAGCTGCCTCTCAGGAAATGAACCCTGAGACGCGATTACAGCTGTTACAGCAGGGTTTTTCCATCGCGTTGGTTGATGATGTCATGGTGGTTCCTTTGTTTTCGCAGGAATTGCTTACGTTAACGAGAAAAAACATTGAGTTAGAACCCAGGGCAGACCTCAGAATTATTGTAAAAGACATCAGAATTAGTTAGGGAATTGCTTAAAAAATAAAACAAGTGATCCCAAGGATGATAAAGACAATTCCTGCGACCTTTTTCAATAGCTTTGGGTTTAATCGTGCACTTAAGATTTTTCCAAAAAAGATCGCCAGGAGCGAAAGCAGGCATAACGCAAGCATCGTTCCGAGAAGCACGAATGCCGCATTGTATTGTGTAGCAAAGAGTGCTGCTGCGACCTGTGTCTTATCACCCCACTCCGTGAGGAAGATCATCAGGAATGCGGATAGAAAGATGTTTTTATCATATTTTTTCTCTTCTTTTTCTTCCTTTTTATTCAGGAGCATATACACTCCGAAGATGATGAAAACAATTCCTGATAGTGGTTTCAAAATCGTGATATCAACGACCGTTGTGATCAGATTTCCCAGTACGATTGCGATACCATCGACGATGAGAAACGCGAAAAAGACGCCAAAAAAGATGTACGCATATTGTTTCGTCCTTGATGAGAGCAACAGGATAGAAACCTGTGTTTTATCCCCCAGTTCAGCAATCGCTATTGCAAGAAAAGGTATGACAAGATCCTCAAAGATGGTTCTCACCGTACTCCTTATCTATCGTAACCGGAGAATATTGTCTTTGTGTAAAAACCTAATGGTTTGATATGAAAAAAAAACAACCTCAATGTTTTTTCCACCCTGACATCTTCGTCTCTTTCGTCTTTTCATCATCTCTTGCGAAGAGGTCGTCGAGCAGGTGGCATGACTTCTCGTACTTGGACTTCAAGTATTTTTTATTGTACTTATTAGGGGTGACCAGTATTGGTTCTCTTCCTGTCACTTGAACACCATGGCGCTTGAAATCGTTTATTTTGGTCGGATTGTTCGTCAGCAACCGTACTGAACGTACGTTCAGTACCATCAACATATGGGCGGCGATTCTGTAGTCCCGCTCGTCGTCTTCGAAACCGAGTGCCTTGTTTGCCTCAAAGGTGTCGAACCCGAAGTCCTGGAGCTGATACGCACGGATTTTGTTTGCCAGACCGATGCCGCGGCCCTCCTGGCGCATATAGAGGAGCACTCCGTTGGTATACGAAGCTAGCTTCTCCAATGAAATGACAAGCTGATCATGACAGTCGCATCTCAGTGAGCTGAATGTGTCTCCTGTCAGGCATTCAGAGTGGAGCCGTACAGGTACGTCCGACTTTCCAACGACATTTCCCTTCACGAGCGCGACATGGTCTTTCTGATCCTCACTGTTCATGAAGGCGACTATCTGGAATTTCCCATGGCGGGTTGGAAGGTCGGCGATAGCGATGATCTTTACGCAAATCTCAATGTCTGTTCCTTCGCAGGAAACGTGCTTTCCTGGCTTGAGAAGTTCTTTTATCTGCGGTTTGGTCAGAGGCATTTTGTATCATTCCACCTCCTTACATCTCTGTATTGCTAATAATTTTTCGCATGGGTCGAAAGGATTAATTATGCAGATTACCATGGCGATGTTATGACGGAAAAGATTCATCAGTACGAGTTTCTTGATGAGATCCGTGTCTGCCCGATGTGCGGGTATAAAGACGGTTTCCACAACATGTTCAAGAAAGATGGAAACCGAGTGAGATGGCTTCTCATCTGTTCAAGTTGCCATGAGTTATTTGACTTTGGGCTCGATTACAAGAGATAATTCTCCTCCTCGAGTATTCTATACACTTGAATCGTTTTAAAATAAAAAAAAAGTTTGATACGAAGAAGCATTGTTCTTATATCTCGAGCGAATGGATTCCAATGACAGAAAATGGTTGAAGAACGTCCTAAAGCATTTCCCTAAAAGGTACAAATCTCCTCAGGATACACAGCACATTTCCTTCTTTGCAATAGTGTACTCATCTTCATGGAAAAAAAAATGTAGGGGGAAAAGATACCGACTCTAAGTTTCTCTCTCTTTAGCTTGTAGATGTAACTGCAGAAAACACTTGAGTTGATGTTATTTCGTAAAGAACAGTGTGGTTAGAGTTAAGAATATGATCTCTGTTGCATACATAAATCAAAAAAAAATTCTATGAGAGTAAACTATCATGTTATGGATTATTATTAGTATTTTAGTTATACTATGCCTTGTCTTAATTTCAGCATTTTTTTCTAGTGCTGAGATGGCGTTTATCTCTATTAATCGCGCCGTTGTAAAAGAAAAAGCACGAACCGGAGAGAAACATGCGATTATTTTGGATCGGCTTTTACAGAATCCCGAAGATGTAATTAGCGCTATTGTAATCGGAAACAATCTCGTCAATATACTCGCTTCGATTATTGCAGGAACTGTTGCTACTGTTTTTTTCGGTAATGTCGGTATTGGCATTGCCACAGTCGTCATGATGTTATTAGTAATTATTTTTGGTGAAAGCACACCAAAATCATTTGGGATGCAAAATATGCGTTTCGCGTTACGAGTCGCACGACCGCTTGCGTTCGTTACCAAGATATTTCATCCACTGGTTGTCCTGCTGACGAGTATCTCAAATGTTTTGATACGACTCGTTGGAGGAAAAGTAAGAAGTCGGTCAATTATCACTGAACGAGAAATAATGGCAATGATGCGACTTGGTGAAGCGGAAGGCACTATTGAACGTGACGAGCGAGAGATGGTCAAAGGAGTATTCAAATTTGATGAGACTCATGCTTCTGAAGTCTATACACCTAATGATAAAGTAGTTTTTCTTCAAGAAAATGATACGATTGAATATCTTATACAGAAATCAATTCAAACAGGATTTTCCCGATTCCCTGTCTATAGAAATAATCTGGATGATATCATAGGTATGGTCCATGTGAAAGATACGTTGGTTATCACAGAAAAAAATATGCCTGTGAACTCAATCATGCGCCCTATTTTGAAAATAGATTCGAGTATGAAAGTAGATGACGTACTACGAATCATGAAGATAAAGAAAACGCATCTTGCTTTATTGCAAACAGCAGAAGGTAAAACCAGAGGTCTTGTCTCTATGGAGGATTTGATAGAAGAGATATTCGGGGAGATCGCTGATGAGCATGATGCAGGAACTGACCCTGCAGAAAAAAAATCTCAATAAGCATGAGGTAAAAAAGTAAAAAATGGTTATTGATATCCACCGATTTTGAGACTGGGGTCACCAATTAATGTGAATTCTTGTATTGTGAGAGGGTCGTAGATAATTCTCTTGATAACATTCTCAATGTATTGTTGTTGTGCCTGAACGAACATGAAACCAAGGTTTTCTCCTGGTGTATAGGCTTCAAAGAAATATTTATGCAGACCGCTTGCTCCAGCAAGCAGAGGGTCACCAGCAAATCCTCCAAAACCAACTCTTGTTGCTGCGATACAGGCAATGGCACCGCTATCATGTTTTTTAATCAGGGACCAGGCAAAACAGGGAATGTTCATGTTCCCGAGTCGATAATCAAAGGCTCCTGTGAGACAGGCATCAAAATACATAATCGGATATTTCCCCTTATTTTGTATACCGAGTATGTATGGAAGCAGATAATGGATTTGTGAGTCCGTGTCATAGCGTGAGGTGGCTAGTCCATATTCGAACCCATGTCCCGAATAGCTGACAAACCCTGCTCCTTTGGATAGTTCCCTATTGATTTTCATTGGACGAAAGGTACGCTGTGATGTCCAGAGTTTAATCGGGGTAAAGTCAGATAGAATTGATGAGATATACTCTGTAACCACCTCGCCTTCACTGATATTAGCAAGATGGGGGAAGGTGTCTCCGCCCATGAGGATCAGGCGATCAAACCAATCAGAACCATACGTGGTCGTCTCATAGGTAATGATTTTTTCCACGACGTTTTTCACATCGTTTATCTTCGTACAAGGGAGTCTTCCTATCATGACATCTGGGGTTCCTTCCACTTCATCGATGATCTCGAAAGACTCGTTATATGGTCGATGATCCATGATCATATGTATTTCACTAAACTGTCCATCGTTATTGGTATCCCATGTAGCAAATGAACCGTTTTCATTATAGATATCTGAATAGTAGAGGTCGGTAAGGACATCTGGAACGACTATATCTCCAAAATAATCCCATGATAACGCTGTTTTTCTTATTGGCACCTGATGGATATCACCAAGAAGTAGCACGTAGCTCACATTGTTATTATCGAGTGCGTCTTTGATAAAATATTTTATTTGTTCAGCAGAATCCCTCCCCGGATATTCTGAATAAATCTCTTCGACGGTTTTTATAAAAGTCCGAATGCCATAGTTATTTTTATGAGTGACTAACGGTTGAATGCTTGATGAAAACGTCTCTGGTGCGATAATGACCATATCGTAGGTATCCACAGGTGTTGAGCAGGTAGTTTTTGTTGTGAAAGAAACGGCATTGACTCCAACTCCACTCAGGAGTAAAATCCCTGTTGTAAAAAATAGTATCATTTGTTTCATAGTCTTTACCCTTGGTATGAGAGTACCGGAAGAATTATTTAAAGACCGTCTTTGAATTTTTTGTGCAAAAGTGAGGTTTTTTCTCTGTAGAAAGGGTATTTGCTTAAATATTGTTTTTTCAGATTTCTTTTTTGTTATATTGCATCGTTTCAATAATGAGGAAAAGAGGATGTCAAACCGCCGAAGGGACTACGGTGTATAGGTTAAAAGTCGTAAGGAAAAAAACAACCAAAATCGCATCTAACGTCCAATAATAGAAATCTTTTTATGAGCATAACGGAGAAGCATTAGTGTGCTTTAAAGGCTAATGTTTTTTGTACGAATCAAATGATAAAAAAAGAAAAAAGAGAGAGATTTAAAATCTCCTTGGTGGTCTATGCTTCTTATAGCAGTCCTGGCAGTAAACAGGTCTTGAACCATCTGGTTTAAAGGGAACTTCTGTTTCTTTTCCACAATCTGCACAGGTTACCTTATGCATTTCTCTGGGTGCGCCACCATAGCCACCGCCTCTATCATTGTCTCGATACATTTTTTATTACATCCTTTTTTTTAGTTCCGTAAATAATACAATCACTATATAATGCTATACATTGACGGATGGAGGTCTGTATTCTGAGCGTAGGGGACGGATTTTACAGGTAAAAATTAACCTTTTCGTCTGTTTAACTTACTATGCTAATTATTAGCAAGCCGCCGAAGGGATTTGGACCCCTGACCTGCTGATTACGAATCAGCCGCTCCACCAGCTAAGCTACGGCGGCATGTAACGGCCTGAATAAGGTCCAGTATTAAAAAATTGCCTATAGCTTTTTCCGTAACATCTTTTTACTTCCTTCTGATACAAGAGCTCAATGATTTGTGGTGTTGATGAGGCAGGACGCGGGCCGGTTATTGGAGCCCTTGTTGTTGCCGGAGTGCTTGTTGAAAACGATGCAGAACTCATCCGAATCGGAGCACGTGACTCTAAACAACTCACGCCAAACCAACGAGAAACCCTAGCAAAACAAATAAAAGACATCGTGGTAAAATATGAAATAATGGTCATCCCGGCTTCTGATATTGATGACCTGCGGAAAGTCATGACGTTAAACGAACTTGAAGTCTCTGTGTTTAGTAAAGTAATCGAAAAACTCAAACCAGATATTTGTTATGTGGATGCTGCTGATGTAAACGAAGTACGATTCGGAAAAGACATCCTCTCAAGGCTGACTTGGAAACCAACGATGATTTCAAAACACAAGGCTGATCAAACATATCCTGTTGTTGGGGCAGCATCAATTCTAGCGAAGACTACCCGGGATGAGCATGTTCGACAGATAGCCCGGGATCTTGAAAAAAAGATCAATCTTCCTTTAGGGAGCGGGTATCCTGCGGACCCTATAACAAAAATTTTTCTAAAAACATGGGTAGATACGTACGGAGAGCTGCCGCCGCATACGAGACATTCATGGGACACTGCTGAGAAGCTCATGAAAAAACACAAGACAAAAACCTTGGATAAATTCTAAGAAAAGTGGCAGAAATGCCAGCAGCCTTGGCTGGCATGTCCCCCGCAACACAAGTCAATTAATACAGATAAGGTCGTCTTTCTTTATATACCTACAGACAGGGTCACTGAAAGTATTCGTTTTCATTCTAAAAAAAGGATAAAAAAATAAAAAAGGAAAAAAACCAGTCTGTTACTGGTTTTGTTCTTGGAATTCTGTTAAGAATTTACAGAGGACCTCGGTGCCTTCCCACGACATCGCGTTGTACACTGATGCCCGCATACCACCGACATCCCGATGACCTTTCAGACCAATGAGTCCTTTCTTCTTTGCCTCATCAACACATTTTGCCTCAAGCTCCGGTGTCGCAAGGTTAAAGGTGATGTTCATCAAAGACCGGGACTCTGGTTTTGCTACACCCTTGTAGAACCCGTTTGATTTATCGATGACATCGTAGACAAGTTTCGCTTTTTTCCGATTCTGCTTTTCCATTGCTGGGACCCCACCAAGGGCCTTCAGATGTTCCAGCACCAGTTCACAGAGGTAGATCGAGAAACACGGGCAGGTGTTGTATAAGGAGTCTTTTTCCACATGGGTCTTGTATTTCAGCATGGTTGGCGCGTTCTCAGGAACCCGGTTGATCAGGTCTTCTCGGATGATGACGACAGTGACTCCTGCGGGACCAAGGTTTTTCTGAGCCCCTGCGTAGATGAGACCGAACTTCTTGACATCGACGACCTTGTCCATGAAATTCGAAGACATATCGCAGACAAGAGGTACTTCGCTAGGGACTGTTGGCCAGTCATGCCATTCGATTCCCCCGATGGTCTCATTCCCGGTGATATGAGCAAACGCTGCGTTCGAATTAAATGTAACATTCTTTGGGATGTAGGTGAACTTCTGATCCTCCGAGGAGGCAACGATCTTGACTTCACCGTAGAGTTTTGCTTCTTTGATTGCTTTTTTTGCCCATGCACCCGTATGGACATATTCCATTGGTTTTCCTGCCTGTTGCAGGTTTAAGGGTGCCATGAAGAACTGGGTTGATGCACCACCCTGGAGCCATAAGACTTTGTAGTTACTGGGGATGCCCATGAGTTCTTTGAGAAGTTCTGAGGCTTTCTTGTGTACCTCATCATATTCCTTGGACCGATGTGAAATCTCAAGAATCGACATCCCTGTCCCATGGAAGTCAAGGAGCTCTTCCTGTGCTTTTTTTAAGACTGGAAGTGGTAAGGTCGCTGGCCCTGCATAAAAATTATACACGCGTTTCGTCATAACAAAATCCTCCGATGTTATTGAGCCAGTGTATACGGAAAAGAGATTTAAACCATTCGGAGCCTCTCTCGGAGCAGGTCTTCTTTTAAAGAGTTGTGACCTTCCGGGCGAACGTCAGATACCCTGTGTGACCCAGCATCTCGAAGCTTGGGCGGGTCCCATGTTTTGAGACGATCATCTCCCGCTGGATGTTCTCGTAGGTTTTACACTCGATGAAGGAATGCTGCTCGATGGTTCTCACGGTTTGTTCCACCTGGGAGATCAATGGGGAATAAGTACAGAGGTATCCCCCGGTCTTTAACGCCTTCCATGCATGGGAGACTGCGGCCCAGGGGTTGGGGATGTCCAGGATGATCGCATCAAGGTCTGTTTCATCGATGCCCTCAGTGACATCCCTGATTTTTGTTGTCACAAAGTTAGTGAGATTGGCTTGTTTGACGTTCTTCATCGCATGGTCGATGAACTCTTCCCTGATATCATAGGAAATCACAGTACCAGTTGGGGCGACTGCTGAGGCCAATGCGATGGTCAATGAACCTGACCCGATCCCTGCCTCCAGCACTCTCTGCCCAGGTTCGATGGAACAATTCATCAGGATGTGCGCTGCATCTCTAGGTAAGATGATCTGCGCCTGACGATGCAGTCCCTGTAGTTTATCCTGAACGGAAGGGATGAGCAACCAGAACTGTTTACTACCGATCGGTAGTTTATTACCGTATTCTTTTCCGACAAGGATCTTTGGGTCGATGACACCGATCCCTCTGATTTTATCGGTTTTTCCGTTCGTATCGACAATGATTTTCCGCAGGTTTTCATCGATGAGCACGACGATGTCGTTTTCTTCGACCATTGCTTTCATGGAATCCACCGTCCAAAATCAACAAGAGAGCTAAAACTAAGGCTCTCCATATCTAGTTGGTCCTGCCATTGCTCCTGACAGCTGCAGGATAAGTCACTGAAGACCTCTTTGTCTTGTGTCAGGGAGAATTCTTCGATCGCATGGACTACCCTTTTGTCACAGATACCACAGTTATGGGTTCCTCGGATGCTTCCTCCGCCGACCACATCACATTTCACAAACGCATCGGTGATGGTTTTACTCTGTTGTAAAAACGCAACAATGCTCCAGAGCCATGGTGGTCTGTACTGATTTCGTTTCCAGAGGTATTCGACGACGGTGTGACGCTGTATGTTTGTCGGGTTCAAGGACAGCAGATCCGTACATGAAGAAGTGTCTTTTGCTGTATTGATGCAGTCGTTGAGTGATTCTTTTTCTGTTAAAAACGGTGGTTTTAAGAGCACATAGGTTTTGACATGAGCCTTGTGTTTTTTCAGCAGAATTGCAGCTTTTTTGAAATCTTGGAACGTAAAACCTTTGTTGATGGCTTTTTCCCTTACCAGATCATTTGAGGTTTCCAATCCAATCCCGACCTCGAATTTTTTTAACGGTATATTTTTCTGAATCGCTCCTAGACTTTTTTCAGTAATAAATTCCGGTCGTGATTCCACAGAGATTTTTTCTGCGGTGTTATCCAAGGTGGTAAGGATTTGTTGTTGTACTGGTACCGGTATTTCAGAAGGATCAAGGAAGCTTCCAGATGTGAAGATTTTAACGATCTTTTCATTTTTGTATCCCTGCAGAGCGTTCTCAAACTGCGCCAAGATGTCTTTTTCAGAAACAGCAGACAGCATACTGTCGTTGAAATATCCACACATCGTACAACCGGAGGAGAGTGCCCAGGCGCATCCCCGTGTCCGAAAAATAATGACGTACGCGTCAACGATCGTACCATCCAATACATCTTTTTCTGACCAACATCGAACCGGCTGTCTGGGATTCTGTAAACGGGGTATAAAATCTTTTTTGAATGAGCGACAGAAGGTGGTTATTTCGTTCATGTCCTCTTATCGTTCTTTTTCCGTTTGAACAGGAAAACGACAGCAACGATCGCGATGATAAAGACGATGACCTCAAAACCAGGGGTTGAACCGGAGCTTATCGGATAGGGTACGATGTAGTTGAGCGTGTTTGGGAGTTGTGGTTGTCGTAGTAACGCACGGGTCGCATTCCATTCCACGAGTGGCTCCTCGGTTCCGATGTTCTGGTCGTTAGCTGTTGTAAACGCATACCGATTTGTGTCTCTGATAGTGTTGGAGAACTTTTCAGGGATGTTCAGGAAGTAATGACTTACTTCAGCAAAGACAGACACGCTGACGGTGGAATTCGCAGTCCATCCTTTGAATTCTGCCGTTGTTTCGTATTTCTCTATATCGGTTGTCTCTTTTCGATCAACATTGATATCTGATCCGTTCTCTATTTTGTAGTACACCCTGAAATTTACTTTGCTGATTTCTTGGTCCGCCTTGATGGTGATTGCATCCCCGCTCATGATATCGGTGAATCGAGACGAGATGATCTCTAGGACATCTGTAGCGTAGGTAAATGTTCCGGTGATGGTGGTTTTTCGGTTGTTCACATCAGAGACGATCGCCGTATAATTATACGTACCAAGTACGTTACTTGGGTTCTCATAGGTGTATCGGAAGATATTGTTTTCATAGGTGAATTCCGGGGTGTGTATGGTGCCGTTCGGATCGGTGATCATGAACGTGATCCCTGCTTTGTTGACTCCTACATTATCGACAATATGCCCAGCAAAAATGATGGTTCCACCAGGTTCCTGCATCCCAGGGAGCGGAACCATTTCGACATGGGGTGCTTCCCCGTCATAGAACGGTGGGTTCACCAAGACGATTAGAAGAAGCAGCCAGGTGAAAAAATAGGTGACAAAAGTAGTCAGCCAGCCTTTTCGCCCAAAATCGGTCAGATCAATATTCAGCCGTACGAACAGGTACTTGATCCAGACGGAATTTACGACACCAACAAGAAGGACTAACTCCCAACGGAGGAAGCTACCTTCTAGGAGCACCCAGAAACCAAAACAGATAGCTGCGATGAGCAATCCGAAGAGAAACGAGATGAACAGGGTCTTGACGTTTCTTCGTTCCTTTTTCATGAAGCCTTCTTCATCGAACTTCGGTATCTGAAAATCGAGTTGTTCTTCTACCTCAGCTCCTTCCTTTCGTCTCTTTGCCATAGAAGGCCAGGAAGGGATGCTTCTTTAAAAGGTTTTTTCCAACAAGTTTTCCCTGAGTTACAGGAATTCAATTCCTTCAGGAAGTCTCTCAAGGTACTTTTTAAAATCCTCTGGCCACTGTTTTGGATTTAGTCCTTTCTGTGCAAGAAACGCTGTCGTCCATCGCTCCAGGCCGATCCCGGAACAGCCGCTCCACAGCTCACTTTTTTGTGCCTTGATGTTGAACGCGCTGATGTATTTATCTCCTAGGATGCTGAGGTTCTGGAACTCGAGCCACTCAGAGTCTTTTCGAGTCCCCCGGTATGGCATGTATGCCTCAAAATCGATCGTCCCGGTATCCTGGGTGCTTTCATCACCGATCTTGCCTGCTTGCTGCATGTACCAGGGGGTGACCCAGGCCATCTGCCATTCCAGCTCAAAGATGTCGTTGAACACATGCTTGTACCGCTCCAGAAGCTTCTCACGCAAAGACAGCAGTTGCTCTCGTGTCCCGATATACACTGGTTCGATACGGTGGAACTCATCGACCCGTTCGATCCCATGGCGGCCCCCGGATTCGTACCGTGCTGAGATCGCGGTCTTATCATACACCAGTACCGGTAACGATTTCTCCGCAATCGTCTTGCCTTTGAACGACCAGTAGATCATCGGACATTGTGCATAACAGATCCCTGCGGTCGGAGCAGAAAGGTTCTTCTGCAGCTCCTCGACAGGGACTTCTTTGGTAATCTTCGTCAAGTCAATGAACCGCTCCCAGTCCTTCACATCCCGGGTCTTCGGCTCAGCGACATAATAGAACTCGTACGGCATACCCTCCATATGACCGGTTTTCAGCCAGATCTCAAATGGTTTGATATGAGACTCGATGACCTCCTGGAAACCCAAGGGTTTGAGGACCTCTTGTATCGCGATATGCTCCATGGTTTTCAGGATCGCTGCTGCCTGGGGTCGGTAGAACCATTTTCCTTTGGTCGGACCTTGTTTGAGCCATCCGAGGCTTTCCATCTGCTCCGTCGGATCCTTTGTCCATATCGGTGTTTTCTCCTCTGATTTCCAGATTAGTTTCCAGAACTCTGCTTTTCCCTCGTAGTACTGGTTCTCCACCTTTTCTTTCACCCGGTTCATCATCCGGTCGATGTAGTTCCTGCGGAGAAACTCCTCTGAGACATCTGACAGCAGCATCGTCGCCTGTTTCCCTACGATCTTTATCTCAGCGTACGGGATGGTCACGTCCTTAAGTGGTTCACGGGGAAGATCAAAAGAAATCGTATAATTTTCAATGGTGATGCCGCGCACGCCGACATGATGGGTCTTCCCCAGCTCTTTGCTGAGTGCGTTTTTAATCTGTAACAGCGCGTTATGTGGGCGGAGCGTACCTTCTGATGTGATGAACAGAGACAGTGTTCCTTTTTCAATCGCAAACCGTTCGATGACCGCGAGTTTCTCTGGGCCTTTCTTGAGAATCGACTCGTTCGTTTCTTTGATGAATTTCTCAAATTCTTTGGTGAGTCTTGAGACATCTCCACTGAGGGTGAATCTGGCTTGTAATTCGAATCGCATCATCGGTGGGTTATCCTTCCATAGATACTTAATTCTTACTTACAAAAACAGACAGGTTCTGGAAATTATCTCCTTAGCATCATCGACAATTTCAAACGGTTTCGTATCAAGTCGTCTCTGGGATGTCATATGGTTCTTTTGCTGGAGACCAATCAAATTTTACAATAGGGATGCCAAGAGGAACGACGTTGTACCCTCCACTGCCGGTTAGGAGGAGTTGAAGAAGCTTAAGTGGTTGGAGAAATCCCGAGAATATCAACGAGGGGAAGAGGAAAAAGAGGAATCCGAAGATCGGTTTAGGGGATTGATAAGCCCGTCCCCAATAGTTACCCTCCCAGGTATTATCAAACGGCTTGCTCTTTGTACACAAGGAAACAAACATTATACTTATAGCCCAGACGTTGTGAATTCCGTTTTTATAAATGTTGTTCTGTTGTATGGAGTTCTTGCTTGAATCAATGATATCAAAGCCATCATGATTCCCAGTGATATTATTTTGGAGAATGGAATTGTTTGTCGTTTCTAACATAAAAATTCCTGCTCCATCGTTTTCTATAATCTCGTTCAATGTGATGAAATTTGAATTACAATTTTGGAGAGCGATCCCTTCTTCATTTACAGAAATATGATTGTGCGATATCGTGCTGTAATTTCCATGGTCGAGGGATATTCCACATTCATTATTCGTAATATTATTATTCTCGATAATACAGTGGTTCGCAACATATAAGGTTGTTTTGATTCTTCCACCTACCCTTATTCCATAACTATTCTCTTTGATGATGTTATCTTTGATATGAACATTATCTGCTGTGATGAAAATTCCAGCAGCATAATTACTCCAATTCGTCGCCGTACTATTCTGGATGGTGAAGCTCTGAACCACCACCTCATCTGCGGAAATATTCAAAGCAGATGTGTTCTTGATGGTTCTCACGTCGATTATCGTTGTTCGTTTCTCTTCACCTATTAAGGAAATTGACCGGTCGATTTGTAATGCCTCAAAGTAGGGCGAAGAATCATCATAGACAAAAATTGTATAACCATCGGATGAATCATTGATGGCATCCTGGATTTTGGTATAGTTATTTGGGCCTGAGCCACCAACATACAAGATATCCCCCGTTATCCGGGGATGAAAAGTTATTTTCGATGCTACCGTTGCAGATACAGGAACAATAGTGCTTACTATCATCAGCATACAAACAAGAACGCAAAATATTCCTTTCTTCATAATTTTCATTCCTCCTTTACAATTTTATAACAATGTTCTCATATAAAAAAGTTATTGATTCTGATATACTTAAACTCATTATACTTATTGATTCAAATAAAAGAAAAAAGAGGAAAATCTCCCTATTGTAGTTATCTGCGGTTTTTCTCCTTCATTTTGACAAGAAACTCCATGGATACTTAATTCTTACTTACAAAAACAGACAGGTTCTGGAAATTATCTCCTTAGCATCATCGACAATTTCAAACGGTTTCTTTTCATCGTTTTCTCATTCTTTGCTAATCGAATTATTTAATACTCACGAGTAACGAAGAACCTAAAAAGAAGAATGTTCCATCACGCGTGTTCAATTTTATTCCAAGAAATCCTAACGCTCCTGGATAAAACAGGTATGATTCAGAATTGAAAGGGGCCATCCAGAAGAGTCTACCGAAAAATGTGCCATTCCAGGATTTCTTTCCAAATACTCCTAGTGTCGTTATCCAACCTTGTGCAGGATCGTACCGGTACGGTGGTGGAATTGATGCTGGATGGCTATGTCCAAATGTAATAATACCTGTTCCGGTGATTCTTGCAGAGTTTATTTTATAGAAAAAGTTTCGTATTGATTTCAGAAGAGAAAGGGTATTATTGATAAGAACAGGGTTGTCAATATAATTCTTTGCAAATAAGAATGAAATATAAAAGATCCAACATAGGGTGGAGCTTCCCATCTCAATGAAACTAAAAAACCTTGTGTTCATTGTAGTCTCCCCCGAAATGAGACAGAAGAAATTTGAATGATTGAGAATTTGGCTGTTCCAAGACATCGTTCTATAAACGTTCATCATCTCTGATCCTTGAAAATTCCCTTTCACCAGTTGTTGTGCTTTTTCAACACTCATCCCCCTAGGCAACAACCCATACTTCTCCAACTCCACCACAGCATCCTTGAAGATAGGAACTGCTTCTTCCCTCGTTGATGCCTGATTCAACCGTGCCCTGAAATCAACAAGATACTGCTCCAAATTCTGGTATTGTTCTCTGGTGAGTTTCACCGTGGTATCTCCATATCCTTTGATGCCACAGGCTTGGGTCGTTATTTCTACAAGGTCATCATTGTAGGATGCCTTGGCAATACTCTGGTTGATGCTTGGTGCGACTGTGACACCGATAAACAAGAGAATGATTCCAATCGCCAAACATTTCTTCATCATGGATACACTCTATAACTGAAGAACATCGAAGAATCCAAATAAGAAATGATTGGTGATTATCCTTGCTTTATAGGGAGTTGATACCCTGATGATATCCCCAAGTTGATACCGCAGGAGTTGATGATATGGATAGATCCTGATCATCCAGAGATTCACCGCTATCACCGTCATATACTCCCCTTTTAATGGAGAGCCTATATAGCGGCCAAAGAGGATCACCTTCGACCAGTAATTTGGAATAGAATCGAAAAAGAATGTGATTTTTCGCGGTTTTAAGGGATTAATTTTTAAAAAAATCGCAAGCACACTGAGATTCTCATAGCTCTCATTTTGGTCCACCAACGGAAATGTTATTGAAAGTGTGTTATTGACAACGATACAATCAGATGATGTAAGATTGATTTGACTCCCGTTGAAAAGAACGACTCCCGTTTGATTGACATAACTCACCAGATAGTCCTGCTCAGAGGTGGTGAATGAAAAAGTATATTCAATCACATCTATCGTCTCGTTGGTGATATTCCACCAATAGGGCTGCCCCCGATTCTCAATACAGCCTGCCACTTGTACACTAAGTGTCACCAGACTTCCTTGTTGCAGATAGGTTGTCTGTATCAGGTCAAGATTATCAACTTCAATGTTGGTAGAGTTCATGATGACCGTACATTTGTTATTCAAGTAATTCAACGAACACACGTCGTTTGTCCAATCAGTCATCGTACCATTTGAGAAAAACCCTTGATTCTGTGGAAGACCATCTCTCATCCGATCAGTGATTCTTCCAGGTATATTTGGTAGAAGAGCTGCCTGAACAAACAAAAGAATCATTCCAATCGCAATCCATTTCCTTTTCATTGCTTTCCCCCTTTATCAGTATTTTATAACAATGTTCTCATATAAGAAAGTTATTGATTCTAATATACTTAAACTCTTTATTCTTATTGATTCAAATAAAAGAAAAAAGAGAGGAAAATCTCCCTATGGTAGTTATCTGTGGTTTTTCTCCTTCATTTTGACAAGAAACTCGATGGATATTTAATTCTTATGAGCAGGGACAGAACAAGAATGAATTTTTTTTTTTTTTTTTTTTTTTTT
>Ga0209288_10000087_pt1 | contig 28964 bp, 31 predicted proteins | sample PPLLaktember2015_4_FD_187261 | JGI IMG/M metagenome (GOLD analysis project Ga0209288, IMG submission 187261) | Freshwater sediment microbial communities from Prairie Pothole Lake near Jamestown, North Dakota, USA - PPLs Lake P8 Core (1) Depth... | ecosystem: Environmental > Aquatic > Freshwater...
AACTCTCCTTATACATCTGTGACACTCGAACGGACCGACGGTCTTACGTTTACCAATGAAACAGGTATTTTCTGGTATTTTACGGCAGGGGCAAAGGTCTGGGTACTTCCTGGTCAGTACGATACCCTAGCAATATCTAATCATAGAAGTGATATAGAAATCGAAGCTTGGGGTTCTGGCTCCGACACAATGATTGTAGGAGATCCTACAGATGACACACTTCTTCAATTAGACGGCAGTCGATGCCTAATAAAAGGATTTAGATTTGTCGGTGGTCATCCTACGACTGGTGTCGCAGTACAGCTTAACGGTATGAACAATACGTTTGAGAACAATAGGTACGAGACCGCAAATCGTTTTTCGTTTGGTCCTCTTGCCTTCGGCAACAAGATCAAAGACACTCAAGAAGCACAGGAGAGAGCCTATTTGACGGTCTCCACCTCGTTATCAAGGGGTGACTTTGTAGGTAACGATCAAAGTACAATTCAAGCAGCATTAGACGCAGTGGAAAATGACGTACATATAAAGACTATTTATTTAGGTGCGGGAATATGGACACTGACATCTACCATTAGTGTACCTCCCAATGTTACAATTATCGGATCGGGTTACGAAACACAGCTTCTTGGTGATGGTTCTTTTCCTGCTTTCACATTAGCTTCTGGTGGTCGGCAGACGATAACTGGTATAAGATTTAATACCTTCAGTAACTCTATAGTAGGTCCAGCAGCAGGTATCTTTGTTTATGGTAACTGGTTAGAGGCTGCGCCTATTAACGTAAATGCAGTCGGTATGACAACTATGAACATATAGGTGGTATGTGATGTTTAAAAAAGAAGTTCTATCTCGTTACGAAGTCGTATCATCTAATAAGATGTTAGAGGATCTAGTGGAAGATGCAGAAAAGGTGCTCCTCAAAATCGAAGAGGAATTAAAAAAGGCACAACAAGAGTTTGAAGATAAATTAGCATCTGATGCACCATATCAGCAACTAACTGCTCTAGAGGATAAGATCGAAGAGTTAGAAAAAGAGCGAAACGAAGCAGAAGCAGAATATGAAAAAGCACGACAGACTACATTAGATGATTTAAAAGCAGAGAAAAGTTATCAAGACTGGAAGGATAGTCGATAATGGCATCGGTTAATTATACTTATTCAGTTTCTGCTGATACCTTAAATGGCAAAGTAAATCCTACTACTTTGACACAAGAGATCAGAACATCGTCTATAACCATTGCCGTAGATTACGTGCAGGTGAGTGGAGATATTTTAAACATCTGGGTTAAGGCTTCTTTAAGTGTAGATGAGGTCACTACCCTTTCTCTTATTGTTGCTGCACATGTAGGTACGTTAGGCGTGTCTGAAAACCCCGACACAATAATCGCGCAGCTTACTCTAGAGGGGAGAAATTTACTAGCTAGAGCAAAGTTCGGAGATGTGGTCTATCGTCAGTTAGGCTGGCAAATAGGGAGGGGAGGCTATCAAACAGATCGCCCAGTAAAAGTGTCTCCTTTTGTTGATAACGCAACAGAAGCGCAAGGTTATTTTGAAATTGTCGATAATACAAATTGGGCAATTGGTACTTACATTTCTCTTCATGGCAAACAATTTATTTATAACACCCATTTTGTAGAGGGGCTAACGCCGGAAGCAACAATAAGAAACATACGAAATGCTATTTTAGACTCTAAAGATGCAAGACACTACCGTATAGTTCTTCCAGAAATAGATCCTTTATTTCCAAATAGACTTTATATTAAAAGTTTAATGACAGGTGATATCTCAAATACCTATCCTCTAACTGTCTATCATGTGGGTACACATGTGAATATTGGTTTATCTGGTGCTGCGGTGGTTAATATTACATTACCGTTATCGGGAGGTATTAGCACCGATCTTGAAGATGCTGCTTGGCCTCTTCCTCCTACTTTAGCTCCCTTTTCTGGTACCGACGGTCTTATCGAAATGCCTGCATCTACTGCACTTAGCTTCATGTCTCGTATCGGAGAAGGAATAGATGGTATGGGGGCTTACGGTGAAATAGGCATATGGGTGGAGATTTTAGATTCTAGGCATACGGCAGAAATTGGAAATAAAGTATTGTTTGCCATGTCCCATTTCCCCATTCAACCTAAAACTGATCGGACTATATTAACGTTTCGTGTCGTAGTCTCTTTTTAGCTAGGATAAGCACATGTGATTTACCAACAGACGATACATTAGATTTGTTTATTAGACAGGTGAAAAAGGAATTATAGTTATGTTAATCTCGTTAGAGACTCCGGAAGCAGATAAATATTTAGTATGGGACAGTAGTGGTAATATGATTCCTTTTGTTGTGTCTTTTGACACAGAATCGGAGGAGGTCGAACTTTTTGTTCCGGTTCAGGCACAAAAGTTTGTTACTGCGGCCAAAGTTAATGCAGATGGCAATGTAACACACACGCCTATTTCGATTAAGTTTAAACTAGCTGGTGCTTACGCGACTAAAGACGGACAACGAATTTAAGTAGACTGGTATATGGGACGAATTTCAACGATAGAATCTACCGCCGCATCTGGCTTACCTCGCTACAACAATCTTAAAGTAGTCGTACGGGGGAGACCTCGTTTTATCGATCCTCAATTAGACGGTGGTACGCTTCGCTTTGCCGTAAAAAGGGGGTTTAACTTTTCTGCTATTATCCCCGATAACCAAGCCGAGATAAGTCAAGATGTATATAAAGATTCTTATCGTATCACAATGTCGTCTCGTCCTACGTGGATGGGAATGGGAACATTGATTAGACTTGGAAGTAGTGAAGTGATTGGGGAGCTTCATATAGTACAAGATACGATAGATCTTGATGCTGTGGATGTTTATGAACCAATTATTTCAAATTACTCTGCCACTCAAGATCAGTCTACGATCCCTGTAGTATCTTTAGTTGGTACGCCCTGTAACGTTTATGCACCTACGGAGTTTCCTGACAGTAAAAAAATAATGACTATTGATAGTTGGTATAAGATTGTCCCATCTGACAAGCTACTTATGAGTGGTACGCCCGATGTTCTTGAATCGTTTGAAGAGTACGAAGTAAAACGTGCAGACTTTTTCGGTACTCGTGAGGGAAACGAAGGAATAGGCGAGCCTGCTATTCTTTATCAGTATCACATAGAACTGAATACTAAAACGGGACTTCTTCCTTTTATTCCATCTGTAGGCTTAAAGCTTTATTTAAGAGCACAGCCTTTATACTTTAGAGGAGAGTGGGGAGTTGGTGATTTAGAAATACCTCCAGATGTTGGTCCATGTGTTTTAGATGCCTTTTTTGGTAGTCTTCTAGAGTCTAATGATGTGGGGACGCAGTTAGGTATTCAAACGTGGGACGCTTTCGGACAACAGGCAAATCTAGCTGAAGCCGAAAATCAGCAGTGGCAGAAGATACCAGAAAATTTTCTAATGCTAGAAAGACCGATTACTAGTGACTCTCTTTTATTCTGGCAGAGAATAACAGGAGATTTTCAGTATCAAAAAAAGGGTTATTTTCAAGCGGAGCTTTCCGATGAAGGTAAATTTTGCTTCTCTTCTAATCTACTAGTCCCAAAATGGCCTAGTGATCGAGAATATGGGTGGGTGATCCCTTTATTTTCACGCTCTGCAGTTCGCTGCGTCTTTCAATTCGAACCACAAGAGCCTCAGATATTTGAAATACCGTCTAATACCTTAACGTTTATTCGTCCACATGTGAAAAAAGTCTATAACACAATAGCAAGTGGAGTCATTCCTTTCGTTGCTATGGGGGATACCATTCTCACTACTGATTTTGTTGTTACATTTAATCCAACAACAAATCAGTGTACTTCTAATGTTGAGCACGGATTTTTATCTGGAGCTAAAATACGGTTTTCTACTTTGGGGTCTTTACCTTCTGGGATATCTACGCAAACAGATTATTTTGTGGTTACAGATTCTCCGACTGAGTTTAGACTTTCGGACACTGTAGAAAAGGCAAAAGCAGGAATTAGTACGATCGTGATTACAGAGATTGGATCCGGTATGCACCGTTGCACAAACCCAAACATCAATTTAATTTCGTTGGGAATAAAAAAAGGGCATTACTTATCGAGTTCTAATTTACTTTTAAAAATCATGAACGTGACAAACCGTACGGTAACGATTGAGAGTGCTTATCCTTTGTCTGTGACCGCTTTGTCGTATAGTGCCTTAAAACAGGATCTGACGCCTATTGATAGGATTCTTATTTCGTTTAAAGGGTCTCCTAACTCTAGAGTAGAGATTCGAGACTGGCAATATGATGGTACGATTGTGTCATCGCTTAGTTATTACATATTAGGAACAAAAGAGGCATATGGGCAAAAAAGGTGGTTAGCAGGTGGTTTCTGTGTGAAACCCCTCTTTTATAATCTAGCAATACTTAGGGCACGATATTCGGATGGAGTATCAAGATATAATGCTGGCCACACTTATGTGTAAAAAAAGGAACGCGCATGACAACGATAAATGAGTTACCTACGGTTAATTTTGACTCGTATCCGGGATACGACGAGTTTAAATTCCTTCATACGACATACTCTGATGAGTTTAAAAAGCGCAGCAGTATATCATGTCAATCGGGTATCGTGGATACGGGATACGATCCTTCTTCTGCACCGTTTAGTTCAGGTCGTCCTCTTCTTGTGACCATATCGCCAGTAAACCCGCTTACTATCGATATTGCGGCGGGGTACGCTATAACACCATCCAACCTTCTTATTGACATAAATGCTGTTGTCCCATCCGTTCCTCTTCCTTCGATTGCATCAGGAAAGACATATGTCGTAGCCGTTGAGTACACGTTAGTTGCAAGTCCACAGCAGCGAGTAAATAGGTTTGGTGATTTGACGGAGGTGCGTTTAGAACGTCCGTCGAACATACCACCGGGCGGTGGTGCGTCTACTCTTATAAATGCAATTACCGTAGCCGATATAAATGACTTTAATAATGTAGGGCTATTTGATAACGAGCGGAAACAGAATATCGTCGTTATTGCGATCGTAACCGTTCAAAGCGATCCTACTACAAGCCAACTTTACTTATCTATTGATCTGACTAGAAACTCTTACGCATTTAATCGTCCTTGGTTTACCGTTAGAGATGTCGAGCATAGAAGTAAAATCGGAAGTGGACTCATTACAGAAAATAATCCACACGGGACGGACCTTCAGGATTTAAGTTCTGCCGGTCTTACGTTATATCAGCAGCTTAAACCTCGTGGTGGTATTCTCGCTAAAGATGTGTCTTACTATGGATATGCAGGTAAAATATGTTCCGAGGAAATCACGTTATCTCGCTGGGAATCCGACATAAAAGGAACAGTGACCACGCCTACGGGACAACCACCCCTAGCAGGTCGTTACTATGTGCGACTATCTAAACTACCAGTAAGAACAGGTTCTCTTTACTTTGTAGGAAAACCATGGGAGCCTATTCCTTATGAGTGGGTAGAGGGAACTAGAACTATTATTCTAGGAGCATTAGAGAACCCTACCTTATACGAAGGTTCTTTGATTATTGAATACTTTACCGTGGACGCTTTAGAGATAAATGCAGAATCCCCCACACAGGGGATGCAGACTGTTCAAGTAAAATCACCAGCCAATGCACAAGAATTTATTATAAGCAGTGGACTTGCCGTCAGTGAATTAGCACAAGATACGCTTTCTTTGCCCTCTCTATTGGGTCCAATAAAAAAAGGATATCAAATAATTTGTGACGGACGAGGATCACTACTATTAAACCCACAGCCGATTTTGGCCAGCGTAAAAGTTGTGGATCTTACAGGTACAACACAAACAGTTAATCAAGCGACGTACAATGCAGCAGCAGTTCCTCTTATTCTTGGTCTAACACGTGCGATTGAAAGAACGACGATTAATACAACGACTACATTTGATTTAGATCTTAAAGTCCAAATCATAGGAGTGGACGGTAATGGAACATCTCGCGTTGAGATATTGACGTTTAAAGGATCGCAGTGGAAAGATCAAAGCACCACATTAAATCAAGAAGAGCCCCTTCAGGTTCTTAGGTCGTTTTATAAATACCAACTCGTTAATTCTATTGCCCTAGCAAATACTTTGAGCGAGCCACATAATGCAGGACCGGAAGCCACGCTATCTTTATGGGCAGACACCTTAAGTGGTAACGGTAACCAAGAATTTGCCTCGGTAGCTAGTTTGTTTTGGACAGGAACGACAGGCGTAAATGTTAAAGACGAAAGATGTATCGCTACTAGTTTTGATAAACTAGATCAAAAGAAATCTCGCTTTGCTACGGAAAATCCAGATGCAAATCTAGCGTCTGTACAGGAGCTATTCTCTGCCATTCTTACACCTCCTCTCACAGATCCAACTACGCCAGCAAGAAGACTGATGTTAGAATTGGATGATGATCGCATGTGGTCAGAGACGTGGAAAGATTTCTCTACTTCGTGGGCTTCCGGCGTAATTAATTTGGTCAATATATCATTCGTTACTATGGGGCAAACGATTAGAATTGCTTCTAATAAGTTCCTTAAGATTGTGTCTTCTGGTGCGGATCCTAGTAAAGGAGAGGTGAACTACAGCCAATCTGTAGATATATTTAAAAATAATATCATTTTAACTATAAATGACCCTGCGTGGGATTCTACGTGGTGGGCATCTCTTGGCTCTGGGACATATCCTCCAATTTTATTATCCAGAGAAAATGCGTACCCAGAAGGGTTTGTAGTAAATAAAAGACAAAAAATACTTTTTGGTACTGGTTTTACTACTGGCAGTTTTACCTCTACGATCAATGGAGTTGTTGTTGGTCCTGTTGCTTCCACTGGAGACCATAACACAACTATTTTAGCAATTAGAGATGCTATTACTGCTTCTCGACCTCTAACAGGTGTAACAGCAGAGCTTGTTCTTTCGTCTAATCCTCTGGATCCGTATACGGTTCTTGTTCTAAATGGATCTCCTAATGGTGACAGTGTAGATGTTACCAGTATGTCGGCACCCGTTTCCGTGGATCTTCTTTCTTCTCCAGAAGCATTTACGGTCGTTCAGCCGTATGGGGGAATTCTTCCTACTCCGCATCTTCCTCAACGTTACCCTAGCTCTCTTACGCCTTGGGTTTATCTTTCTCGTCCTTTCTTGTGGGCAGGTGTTGGATTAGAGGCAGTAATAAAAATATTGAACGACGATCCTAATTATATCGGAAATTTGGATGCGATTGAAATTGCTCCGGCTAAAGTGATCTTTGCTCGCGTTGGAATAGGTGCGACAGCCGATCCTACGATAGGTCAATTCTTAGTAGATACCTCTTCCCTGACAAATACGTTCAATAACCTTGTAGCCACAGTTAATCATCCCGTATTTGCCTCTGGTATCTATGCTGCCGTAGAAGGAAATGAAGTAAAGTTAAGAAGTGCAGGAATGGCTGCTACTACGCTACGTGTGCTTTCATCTGCAGTATCAAATGCGTGGGAACTTACCGCTGACGTTAATGGTGTTACGCAGTATTTACCCACCGGATCTGGAAGAAGTTCTGCTTTCTTAAAATCGCTGCATCCACTGGATGTTGCGGAGTGGAGATTCGTTACAGTAGAGAATAAAGATCTAGGTTGGTCGAACTGGCTTCCTCTAACCGCCATTTCGCCTACGGCTTACATTCTAACCGCACCTGCGGCGAAGTCTCTTTATCAAATTCAGCTAAAATTAGTGAGCAGGGAAGTTAATAACTTTTCTCTTTATGATTTCGTCCCCGAAGTTTCTGGTGCGACGCTCGAAGCGTTAGAAACGAGAATGGACGCAGTAGAAGCAGAATTATCGGATGCGAGAGGAAACCTTTCGTCACTGTCCTTACGTCTTTTTGATATTGTCGATGAGGATGGGATTCGGATTCAAGACCCAGAATTGATTGCTGCGCACGGATCAGTTCTAGCCCCAGAGGCGTCATCGTTAAAGTCTCGTTTTGATGTCATCGAGTCTACTTTTTATCTAAACTCGTTACAGACGTATAATGTAGGGATGCCAGCACAACTTATTTCAGGTCTCATAGATACTAATGGTAATTCTAAATTTATTTTAGAATCAAACCCTAAAGTATTAGTAGGAGGTAATTCTACCTTTCCTTTACTCTGTCAGTTAAACGGGTGGATGTATCGTTATACTCGTCAAGTAGAGATCGATTTTACTGGGCAGCCCGCTGCTACCTATTATGTTTATTTAGAAGCGGCCTCTTCGTTCGGCAAAGAGATGACTACCGGTAGTGCCGTGATCACAAGCGGTAGTAACACGATAACAGATCTGTCAGCGAATTTTGTCACTTCTGGGGTAGAGATAGGGCAACTTCTTCGTTTCAGTAGTATTCTTGTGGGAACAGAACCACTCGTCATGAAGATCACGAACGTAACTGCAACGATACTTACGCTTTCTGGTTCGCTCCCTGAGACACTGGCTCTTCCAACGCCTTACGCGGTGTATAATCCTAGAGAAGGTCTTATCTCATATACAACAACAAAGACATCAAGCAGCACAAGACTCTATTTAGGAGAAGTGATCTGGACTGGATCTGCAGTAAGTGCTCTCAACTATAGATATTTAAATAAATATACAAGTCCCCTTGTTTCAGTAAGTGCAAGCGGAGGATCTTACACACAAACATTTGATCATAATTTAGGAGTTATCCCATCATCATTCACGCTATACTATTATTATTCATTGAGTGACGATCCAAAGGTGCTACATATTGGTGATGAAGCAGTGGTTAAGACAACTAAATATACAATGACGGTAAGAAACAGATATGCAAATTTAGTTGCTCGATCGTTTGATGGTACGGCCCATGATGCGGGGTATCTCCAGCTTGTAATTTAAAGGAGGTCGAAATGGCTCTTCTAAATTTGCACTGTCATAGTACGTACTCTGATGGTGCAAATACTATCCGAGAGTTGGCACTTGCGTATAAAGAAGCTGGCCATATTGCGTTATGCCTTACCGATCATAGCTATATGCTGACATTAGATGTGTGGGAAAGACAGCGAGAAGAAGCGGCAGAAATAGAAAAAGAGCTAAAGTTTCCCATTATTATTGGTCTTGAAGCGTTTATCCCAAACGCAGAAGAAATACTAGTATTTGGTGCAGATGCATGTAGGTCTTTACTTTCTTCGTCATCGTTATATGACACAGGAGGGTTTAAAGCTTGGCACAAAACACAAAAAGATCCTTTTGCTTTAATTGTAGCACATCCTTATCTTTGGCTGAGAGATTCTTCTTTCTATCGTCTTATGGATGGATATGAAACAATGAACGGAGGACTTTATTGGGGAGACGATTACGTAAAAAAGATGAAGGCTTTCATGCCGTCACCTCGAAGAGGTTATGTCAGTCAAGACTTGCATACCATCCATAATTTAGATTTACCGTGCAACGAGGTAGCAGAAGATTTAATTATTAAGAATGAAGTAGATTTGGTCACATATCTTTCGGTTAGGGATTGGACTAATAATGTACATCTTGCATAGATTTTAAGGGGTGGTATGAGTCAGCGTAGAGTTACAATATTTGGGGATCTTATTGATACCTCTGACATGCCAGAGGTGATATCAAATATCATGTCTGCGGGACGGCTAACGGGAAATGATTTTATTGTTGCTGCTTCTGACTATATGTCCATAACGGCAGGGAGCTGTCTTCTTCCAGATGGCGTGTTAGTTGTTGAGGACGAAATAAAGAGTCTAGTTATTCCAAATTCGTCCCTTGCTACGGACTATACGGTAATTTACCAATTAGAAGATACGATGACGTTAGGGGGAAGTCCTGCTGTTCTTAGGCTTCTCAGTGGAGTTAAACGGCAACAGGATTTTTCTGATGGAACTATTTTAGGTTGGGTCCGTTACCCCGGAGGGTCTGTCCCCCTCTCCGCATCGTTTTTTATTCAGCCCTCACATCTAAGAATCACGAAACGATCAGATGTTTTCTATCTGACACAGTCGTGTCCATTGAGAGCGATAACACCACCTCATTCCATTGCTCTAGCAAGTAGTGATTTTGATCATGTCGCAAATAGAGTTACATATCAAAAATCTCCAATCGCTGCCGGAACTACGGTGTCTTTTACTACGACAGGAACTCTGCCTTCTCCATTAGTGTCTACGGCTACCTACTACGTTATTAATTCTGCCAACAACAGTTTTCAACTCGCATCTTCTTTATTATCTACTCCAATTGATTTTACAGATATTGGATCTGGTGTTCATATTATGAATGTGACCTCTTCTCCTTGGGTAGATACGATCGATTATGTCGCAAATGAAGCCTGCACACGATACGTAAACAATTCTTCTCTTCCTTCTGCCTATACACTTCGACTACCATTTGTAATTCCTAGCGAAGGACAACCGCGTAAGTTAGTTACTCGACTTCTTGTAGATTTTAACTGCCTTGTGACGTTTTCAATAAACCTTAAGGGGACGGTAATCACACTTACTCCTAACGGTGGTTTAATTTCTAATACAGGTAATATTATTACTCGGGAATTTGACATCCCATATGATGTTGCATTGGCTTGGGATGCAGGTACCACGGCATATATTGAAATCACAGTTGATTCACAGCCCAGCCGAGGAACAAGTATTGCTTATGTTGGTTTGACACTAGAGCCAACACCGTTTACATTATTTACTTAAAAATTAGCGCTCATAATTAATCATAATTAGTTTCGAGGTAGTTTATGGCATTAGAACCCTTACAAACGCACGAGAATGTGCTACAGCAGTTTTCTACGGACGAGCAGTATCTTTTACGACCTAAAAAAAGTGTTGTAAAGGGAATGGAAGCTGTGATTAAGCTGCATAAAAACAAACAAGATTCAGGTAAAAATCCATTTATTAGTTGGACATTAAATAAAGTTGCCGTGGTTGATAACGCGTGGCTTAAGTTGCATAGAGACAATATGCCTATTGAGGATATGGATTGGTGGCGAGTTAAGATTGAGGGGGAGACGAGCCCAGGTCAGCCCGTAGGGTGCTTTGTCGTTCGCCCTCTTTGGAAAGTAGAACGTGAAAATCTTGCTATCCTCGCTCCCTCCACATGGACGCAAGTTCAATCAGGTCTCACTATTCTCCTATACCCAAAAATAAAACCATGGATGCCATGGATTATTCCAAAAGCTCTACGTAAGCTCATAATGAGAAAAACAGGAGGCTCTGCTCTTCTTATTCCTCTTAGTTATCCACCAGAAGGAGAGCCGGAAGAAGTAAAAAGTGAAACAGGTTTTGTGCCTCTTTATGTTCAAAACCAAGAACCAGAGGATATGCTGCTTGATGACTTCATGGTAGAAACCATGCTGAAGATTTAATTATGGAAAATAACTTAATAAAAGGTGATAACCAATGTTTTATAATAAAATTCAAGCATATATAGCTTCTGACCCACTTCCTATACAGGTAGAAAAAGATGATACAGTAAATCTCATACCTACGCTTCTACAAGTAGCGCTTATAGGCGAGTATCAGCAGTGGGATCTATATACCGCTTACGCTAGCAGGCTTAAAGGAGCTGAGCGTGAATCCATAGCTGACCATTTCAAAGAGCACGCAGGAGACGAATTAGGGCATATTGAACTTCTTCAAAGATATTTGGTATCTTTGGGGGAAAACCCAACTCTCCAACGCAAACCACTTCCTGAGATGGCAGAAGATGCTACGATTGAAGAGATCGTAAAAATGCAGCTCGAATACGAGCAAGATGCAGTTAATCTTTATACAAAAATACTTAATTGTCTTCCAGACAATGAACCGCTTAAGTTAGACATCGAAGCGATCCTAACGAAAGAACAAGAACACGTTCATGACTTGGAACTGCTGTTAAAAGCACCTATCATGGCTAAAACTATGGTTGGAGCCAACGCTAAGAAGGCTGTTAGGGATCTTCTTGACGGTTACTATGAAGATAGAGAGGTCAACGCAGCGAAGAAACTTCCAGTGAAGGGATCGCCTGATTGGCATAAACATAAGATTGCCCTTGATACAGTTAAAAATCCTAACAAAGCATTACTTGGTGGTCCATCCTTGGAAGATGCCAAAAAAATGTTAAAGCAGCATTTTGGTTATTCAGACAAAGATCTAAAAAGTATAGAAGTATCGGCCTATTTTAGACCAACAGAAGCTGGCGAACCCACAAAACCACAAGCAGGTTACAGCAACGATAACTTTTTAACAAAGGTGGATAAATCTTGGTGTGCCAAAGCTCTTAAAGAGCTAACCCCTGACCTCTATGCAAGATGGCATCAAGGAAAGCTCCTCTCCACAGAGGAAAAAGCATTCGTGGCGCAAGCCCTTGTGCTTAAATGGAGGCTTCAAGATAAAAGAGCAATATATCGGTTTTTAGATAATAAGTGATGTGTGCGTTACAAGGGGTAGTTGAATGACTCATTATATTGACAATGTGAAAATAGAACAGTTAGGGGATATAAAAGCGTTACGCTATGATCCTAATATACTAACGGTTGCCAACACCATCACAAGTTTAACAATAGCATCTTCTTATGTCACGATTTTTATCGGGAGTGTTACTGGGCAACGTATTAATCTCCCGAACGCTACCACTCTTCAAGCAGGACATGCCTTTCGGTTTTGGAATAAGTCTTCGACTGAAGTTAGCATTAGAAATGCGTCTGGGGTCATCTTAACAACAATCCAACCTGACGATAAAGTTGAAACAACTATTCGAGATGTGTCAACGGTGGATGGAGTCTGGTTATTTGAGAGTACCTCGGCTGCTGCTCTAGCTCTCGTCCAGTCCCAACGCACAACAAACGTTACTTTCGCCACGAGTTGGGCAGATGTCACTATTGACACCACTGATTATGAAAGTGACTTTGCTGTTCTTGAGCATAACGATAGCAACCGTGCAAGGTTCGATATAAAGGAATCGGGCTACTATCAGCTCTCCTATCAGTTTACTGCCTTGGAGACAGGGGGGGCACGTCTTAGCTCTCGTCTGTACAAAAACAACAGTACCGTGGTTTTGGGCAGTGATCGGTTTATGGAAGTTGGAACGGACGTACTCAATGCAGTGTGTGTAACACAGTTTAATGCGGGGGACTATTTTACACTACAACTTTTGAGAACTGGGGGTACAACAGGAACGGGCTACGCTAATATTGTAGTTTATGCTATTAAACTAGGGGGAAGTAAGGGGGAAAAGGGCGAACCAGGCAGTGGAACCACCCTCACCCTGAAAGATAATGGAACGTTGGTTACGGGAACACCCCACGCCACACTAAATTTTGATGGTGGGATGGATGTAGTTAATGACGGAGCAGGTCAAGCAACAGTTTTTATTATTTTTGGTAGATGGATCGCACAAGCAGCAAGTGATGCACTATCTACCACAACATCGACTACCTACCAGCAGAAGCTAAGACTTTCGACAGGACCAATTGAGGCGGGAACTTATAGGGTGGGCTGGATGTACGATTGGCAAATAACAAGCACTAACAGCAATTTCGATGGCCGAGTGCAGCTTAATGATACGACCCTTTTGATGGCTCACTTAGAGGAAGCACAAGACTCTGCTACAGGACAGCGACATCAAGTCTCAGGGTTCGCCTATGTTACCCTCACAGCAGCCACACATAACATCGACATCGATTATAGAACATCAAATGCAGCGGCTACAGCTCGGATTCAAAATGCAAGACTTGAAATTTGGAGGGTTAACTAAAGTGACCACTAAATATTTAGGAGGAGGTACCATATATGGGCTATAAAAATGGTTTTCCTGTAGATTCAAGCGATTTTGAGGATGAGCGATTCAAGATAAAAGATGATATTGACCCCTCCAAAGCGTTACGTTTCGATCTTTCTGGTATCTCACATGCTACTACAGTGGTTATCAAAATCCCTCCTACAGGGGGAACGATATGCACCGAGGAGGTTGAGAAGGTAGCACGTATTGCGGCTGATAGTTCGTTATCCTCCCCAACAGATTTAATTATAGCAGAGAATCTTGTCACAACTACATCTACTAGTGATACCTTATTGAGTTCTATGGCGATCACACCGACAACTACTGGTACACTTAGAATACGAGGATATGCGCTCGTAGCTTGTACTACCAACGGTGGTACAGTTACGGTAAGTCTCTATGTGCAAGGCGTTAAAGTTGCAAATACGTCCCAAGCAGCGGCAACCGCTGGTAGTAGATACTGCGGGGTAGTAGTTACAGCTAAAATCCCATATACAACAGGAGCCGTTGAGTTGAGATGGAAAGTATCAGCAGGTACGGGTAGAGCGTTAGGACGAAGTTTAGAGTGGGAGAAGGTTAATTCCTGAAACATTAAAAATTTAAAAAGTGAAGATATAAGGAGACTATTTTGTCAGTTAAATACAGCTATATAAAGGAAATAGAATCAGATCGTCTGACTCTTGAGATCAGAGGATCATCAATTGTTATTGCTCTCGATTATATTAATGTTGAGGGAACAGCAGTGGATATCTACTTCAAAGCAGCATTATCCACTGAAGAAGTAACAACCTTGGATGGTGTAGTAGCAGCACATGATCCCACACCGATCCCACGCAGCGAACTTATTAAACTCGACGAGCCAAAAGACGGGGAAGGCCGTCAGCTCACAAGACATGTGATAACAATACCGGAATGGCATTATTCACCGCGCTCCCTTGACTTCTACACAGCCAAACACAAATCTCTCTATAACCGAAGCCACTACTGCCCAGCCAACGATGCGACCATCGATGGAGGAGCGGACTTGGGTGATGCAATCATGAAGTTTTATGACGCAACCAATACCCTTTTAACACAGGGGGCAGAAGAGAGTGACGCAGACTTCCAGATACGTCTGACGGCCAACTGTGTTAAAACTGATCTCGAATTTGAGCCTACGTTCAACTATGACATCATCGGTGCAAAACTTCAGTTCCGTAATCCCCCAACAGACCGAGCCTATTTTTGGGTAGTAGCCGCTCCCGATGTTCCTGAAGCCTATGGTGGGAATGTGGTATTCATGGGAGGGGGGATGAACGCATCTTTTTTTGAAGATAAGGGGAACTTTGAATGTGATGGTAAATCAGTATCTAGAGTTACTTATGATGGCACATACCACAGTGGTAAAGTTGCTTTGATCACAAAACATGGAGTAGGTGTTCAGATCGGTATTCAATTCATTCTACAATTTTACAGTGCACATTAATAGAGGAAGACCAAATTGAAAGTATATTTCGTTACTAATGATAAACTGTACTCTAAGTTTTTCTTGTGGTTGTTTAATACCAACACCAGCCATATGGGGTTAGGCTTTAAGATTGGCAATTTCGATTTTACTGTTGATGCCAATAAGCCTTACGGCAAGCATTATCTCTTGCAGCAGTGGCTTATGAAGTACAAAGTAATTGTTACAATGGATATTGAATTGGAACAAGAGATTGAAGATCGTATTTATAACACGGCGATCAACCGAATAGTCAACGTTGCCTATGATATGGGTGCGTATAACTATGGTGCTTTCCGTGGTTTTTTGAAGAAGTTTTTTAAGGTTCCTTTTCCTAAGACTAACGCGTTTTCAGATCCGAACAGGTGGTGCTGCACTGAAATATTTTCGGCTGTAAAAGACGAACTGACATCTGTCGGGATAGATTCGGCAAGGTTACATTTTGATGCCATGACTCCAGAGATGATTGAAAAGGAAATGAGGATAAGAACCGTCAATCTACCCAATGTGAAGTGGTACTAAAAATGCCACACAAATTGAAAAGCGATAAAGATAAGTCAGGATTACATGCCAGTTTTTGTAAAATTACTGGTTATCAAATACCTCTCTCTTATTTTTTAGGTGCTGATTGTTATGGTGTGAAGCATGGAGGTGAATTTGTTGGGGGATTTGTAATAAAAAAAGACCATCTTTTTAACTTAAGATCTTTTCAGGAAATCCCACTCCCTCTCCTCGTATCTTCTTTGCCTTATAATGAATATGGAAATAGAACAGCCGATATTACCGGATACTTCTTAAAAGATAAAAGATATGGATTAAAGCTAACTTGGTTTTTTGTTAAAACCATTGTTTTGTACGACTCTAAATATTTCGTTTACTCGTATGACGTTAGTAATACAAGGCTTGGAAACTACTACGCGGCAGGAGATCCCACTTTGCTTTATTCTGGTGTTCCTGCTCGGATCGAAGGTTACACGGAAGATCAGCCACCTGTTAATGTAGAAGTTTTGTCGAAATGGGGAATTGTTAAAATCTTTCTTTATAGGACAAGGAAGATGTTCTTCGATCTTAGTCAGAAAAGATCTGCATGAGGTACATACAGTAAGGAAAGATTTTTTGAAGTGTAGTTACCTATGACATAATAACTCTTTCTGCGAGGCGACCGATGAAAAAGACAATGAATAGAATTTGTTACTTTTTCTTGGCTCTTACTTTTTTTTCTGTAGGACTCGCTATTTTTGCTAGCGATCGGCGAGAGGAAGTAATTTCTGCTAAATATACGCAGCAAACAACGGAAACTATCCAACTGCCCGATGAAGATACTACGTTAGTAAATTCACTTCTTTCTGCTTTGGGAGGATTTAGTGGAGGTGGTCTTCTTTTGATTTTCTTTATCCGAAGATTAGTTACTAGTTATGACGATAGTTTTACTAAAATTGATACGAGATTAAGTGGTGCAACGCAGCAGCAAGATGATAAAAATGATAAAATAATAACTATGATTGAAGATGTACATGATGTCACACACGAGTTAAAAGTTGAGATTATTAAACTGCAAGCAAACACTGCAGATAAAGAAAGTGTGATGGAAGCTCTAACGAAAGTAGCAATTTTAGAAACGGATTTAAATTTAGTAAAAGGTGAGGTTAAATCTATTATGACACACCTTCTGAATAAACCAAGAAGCGCGACGTTAAGTCGAGGATAAGAAAGGGAATAAAATGAGTAGTTTTAAGCAACGGTTACAGATGCGATACGCGGTTTCTGCGGAAAATGAAGAACAAAAGAGCGAAGATACACAAACAGGATCGTCTCATCCTGAAAATTGGCAAACTACAATTCAAAGTGGGAAAACACCTGAAGAGGTACGTCAGGATGCGATCGCATTATCTACTATCCTTCTTACTTGGCAAAGTCAGATTTTACATGCCCAAGAATATTACGAGGAGTTGACTGCTAATTCGGATAAATATTTACATTTGTATTCACCTATCTTGATTAAAGGTCTCTCTCGTGAGAAGCTAGAGGGCATTGCAACCATATGTCAAAAGATGTCAAAATTGGCTACTATAGTTTAAGGTTACTTTAAGGCTAATAGAAGCCTCAAAACGTTTATCTTGAGAACCAAGGTGGTTCTCTTATTATCCAATGTTAGGAGTTTTATATGTATCAAAAAGACAATCTCACTATGTTCGATGATTTGTTTACTGCCGGAAAAAAGATTTATGTGATTAACAACACAGAACCAAAAGGTCTTTTATCCACTACAATTAACGATCCGATCTCAGGGAAATCCATCAAATTAGAATTCCCACGTACTTGGATCCCCTTTTGTCTAACCGCGATGCTTCCACGTAACGTATTAGAGCATAACGTAGAGCTTCGTAGAACACTGCAGAAAAATACACTTAAGATAATCCCAGAAGAGCAAGCAGTTGAAATGCTAAACTCCGAAAGAGGAAGAAAAGAGTATAGTCGTCTTAACGAATCTGAATTTGCGGCAGGTTCTAAATCAGACTCGGCACGTAAAAACGCATTAGTATCCGCTGTTCGTTCTTCACAACAAGCGGTAAATTCGTTAGATAATCCTAATGTAAATCAAGAGGAACTTTCTCTTCATCCAAAAATGAGAGCATGGGAACAACGAATTGTAGTGGGTGAAATTGACGGTGGTTCTCTCATAAACGAGCTTGAAATTCACAGTGGTGAATTAACACAGAGTGACCTTCAATTCTTACTAGCAGGTCAATTTCCACAAGACGTGAAATCATATGCACAAGAGCGTATGAACACGGGAACGTTTCGAAGTAAGTCATTGGCATCAGGTGCCATTGCAGTAGATAAGTACGAAAGTGATTGGGACATTGTAGAATAGAAAAAATTAGCCCCCAACGTTTAAAATGTTGGGGGCTCTGAGGAACGCATGGCAGAAAGTACTATTACTCCACAACAGACAAACTTATTAAAAAGATCTTCGTCTTCTCGTGGCGTGCTTTTAAATCACAGACATCAGCAAAGCACGCGTGCCACACGATGGGCTATGAGTCGAAGTGACAATATGAACATAGGATCAAGTGGGGCGTCCGCAATGTTCTTTTGGGTTAATCCAAGCGAATGTCAGTGGAAATTAGCAACAAGAACGAGCATCGAAAAAATTAGCGGAGGTGTTGTTCACCACGAATGGCCACAAACCGGTATGTACATGGGTAATAACTCTTTTCTCGGCTCGCGTTACGATCAACCTCTACTATCCCTTAGCTTTCAAACTGGAATTATAACCGCAGGGGGTTACGATGATATCCTCTCTGAAGGTAATAACGAAACATCACCACAGCCAGGACTTGGAAACTTCTTTGATTTTTTAGATCTTTTAGATCGACCAGACACAACAAGTTCAGGCGCACCAAACTACATCCATATTTTATATTCCTCTCCTTTATTTGGGCAAAGAGGCATCTATCTTCAAGGTTTTTTTACAGAAGAAGGTGTTGCGTGGACCGACAGCGCAGAAAATCCGAATCAGATAAACTCTTGGGGCGCTACGTTTATGGTATTTAACATGCAGCCAAGTCTTAAGCAGCTTATGAATAATTTTGAGTTAATCGGAATTCCGACTGCTTAAGATTCTATGTATATGGACATTAAAAAAGGTACAATTAACATGGCACAAACAGCAATACGAAATTTAGATGGTATGGCGGTTCAATTTCAGACCTCACAGATTGTAAATATTCGAGCTACGACAGAAAATCAGTTAGTTCAAATATTTAAAAGCTTAAATGCCAATGCCGATAAAGCAATGGCTCTTGTGCAAACAAAACTATCCTCTGAGCATCGACAAATAAGCACGCTAAAAGCAGTCATGATTAGTCCAGAATACTGGGATACTCTCATGGCAACAGTCGGGATGGACATAATTCGTCAAATTAAAGTCCATTCAATTACTTCTGATTATCTTTTAACTGGAGATCGTTTTAATCGCATCCTCCCTCGTCTATCCCCAACGCAAGATAGATACGCTAAACTTTACGAAATAAATAACGTTGGTGGCGTAGGACAAGTTGATTTGATGTATCCGTTTGTGCCTGCAACGCTTGATATCGTGGGTGCAGTACCGACACTAACGTTTCCATCTACTGGGCTATTGCAATTTGCGGTCGGGGACGTAGGAACTCCTGTGGATGTTTCATTTGTAACACAACCCATGTATAGCGTAGCGAAAGTAATTCGTACCCATGATCAGGTTGATGGTCACACTGGAGTAGTACATCCTCCTTACGCGTATGTAATGCATCCAACACTTTGTCCTATATTAGGAATCACTATTCCTATAATCTAGTTTTTCTTCCTTTTCTGACAAGAATCGATCCGCAAGATTAAGTTGCGGATCGATTCTTTTTTTCATTGAGGTATTTATGGCATTAAATAAACCGAGTACACAAAAGATACATACAGAACTGTATGAAGGATATAAAAATAGACTTAATCAATTAGAAAACAAAGCGGAGGAAGAACAAGAAGAACCGTTTGAACGCTCTTTTCTTCACAACGCCATCTATCTTCATCGTCTTTGGTTTGAGCAGTTAGAAGGAAAATCCGATACAATAAAAAATTCCCCTCTTTTAGAGGACATATTAAAACGACGTGATTCAAATTTAGGTACATTTCAACGCTGGTTAAATGAATTTGCAAGTGCAGCAAAACCAAACGGATGGGTTGTATGGGGATGGGCACATTCCCTAAAAACCTTTGTGGGTTTTCCTCTTCGAGGACATGATGAATCTGTTCCTCTAGGAGTTACACCTCTTCTTGTTATAGACTGCTGGGAGCACTCTTATTTAGGAGATTTTGGTTTAGATTTCGACCAGTATCTAGCTTTAGTGTGGTCAAATATGAACTGGGACGTGATAGAAAAGAGGCATTTAGAATTGGCCTCGATGTTTGGATACGGAGTTAAGTAACTAATATTATGGGAGAAAAAGCATGTCCTACTTAGCAAAAGTCGAATCTGCCATCAAAGACTACTACGACCATAATAAACTGTGGTGGGAACAGATTCCTAAAACAGAGGAAGGTAAAAAAGAGTTGATTGAAGATATTGAGCAGCGTCTAGAGGACGATATGATGGGTGAGTTTGAAATGGAGTATGGCAAGAAAGAAGCCAAACAGCTAGAGATGGCTTTGAAGAAAAGACTGAAGGATTTGAAACGATAATTCATACCCATTTCACTCTCGGTTACGGATTTAATTAAATAACTATTATTAATAAGGTAAAGTGGTATGTTTTTAGCTAAAATCAAAGCGGCAATTGCACTCAATCCTCTCCCAAATACAAAATGACAAACGCCTTCGATCATGCAGAAGTTTGGTTGAATGCCGCATATAGAGATGTGGAAGACCTTATTGATGAGGTTAAGAAATTAGATTCGAATCATCCGCTTCTTAAAAAAGACGGCCAATCTCTCGTATCTTTGAAGGAAAAAATTAACGATGTGGTCGTCAATGTCAGAACATTTATGACGTAGAAAGGGAATAGATTTTAACCTATGTCAAAATGCAAAATATGTAAGACTGAATATCATTACTGTTCTTCTTGTGATTTAGAAACATGTTTCGAATACGAGGTATGTTCTTCGTGTTGGCACACCTCATATATCAAAAAGACGTGGGATCACTATACATCGGAGATTGAGCTTCTTTATGCCAAAAGGGACACTACGATTGCTAATCTTATCAAATTGGCGTCAGTAGTAACAACTATCGAATCTCTTCCTACAGAAGAACTTGATCGAATGTTAGACTCGGTTGTTGACCGAGGGCAACATAAAAAATATTCTACCTTAGAAAGAATGGTTTTAGATTATAAATAACGGAAAAGATGTATGCAAGTTGTAGTGGGTAGTAACGACATAATCACTAGTATAGAACACAAATATCCCCTTATCCACCATTTCGAACAATGTTGGGAAATGGGAGCAAATCACGAAACTATAGCTGATTGGATTTTTGATAACCAAGAGCATATTAATACCTATATGGTAATCGTAGAATCTGAACATTTAAGTAATGAGCATTTAGATGACCCTAACTACCGTCATCAGACTAACCACATGTGTATTAGTGATGCAGAAGAAAAGGCGATAACGAGTCTACAAAACAAATGGTTTCGAGAAAAAGAAATCAATCATTATATCGAAAAATATGCTTGGCCCAGAGTCACATATAATTACCAGGAAGAACCGGAAAAAGAAAAAAGATTTAAGACTAGGATAGAGGATGCTCTTTTTCGCTATCAGCAAAATAAAGAGATGATTCTACAGATAATAGCGAATCTCGACTATGCTAAATATAAATTGGACGAAGAGGGCTACCCCATCGAGGACGACGAGGGTGAATATACTTTAGCCGATGAGGCAGATGTTGAAAAAAACAAAGACCTTCTTCTAGATCAAATGTTACTACCTAAAGTACGCTCTACTTATGACCGTGTGTATGCAATGCCAGAGCCTTTGCACTACTGGGATTACCGAAGTTTTTGGCATCAATTTTTCTTTGTAGAAAACCATACGACACAACAAACGATGTGGGTTAGAGGACAAGGTGGGGGTAGTTCGAGTAGAGAAGAAAACGGAAGATGGGCTCATGCTTTTGCTCATCTACAAAAAACATATGGTATTAAAACACCTTCGTGGCATTTTAATTATGATTCTCATAACATCCTTAGATGTATCCACCAGTATAACTCGTTTAAATCCTTTCGTTATGATCTGACGGGCAACTATAACTGGAACCGGAAAGACACGGAATCGTTATTCAGTGGTTTACTAATTTCTCCTATTAGGATTTTTTGATGTCACCTACCCACATACGACTTAGTAATCTAGCCGCTCGCTACTATAAAAGCGATGGTTGGAAATTAGAGCTGTTAACCAAGTATTTAATTAGCCAAGGAAGAGAAGGATTTCTTCGGCAAAATTTTATGTGCCAAGATAACGAGTACTATATTCTATCTGTTGGAGCTAGTATCAATGTAGATAGTCTGTTAGCAGACTATCCTGAAATTGTTGTGCAGCCTTTTTGTCCTACAGAAAAAACAAAGTCTAAAAAAGATCTGTTACTTTCCAGAAACTGGTGAAGCCTCCCCTCCCTTATTGTTAAAATCAGTTAAAATTTTAGCGTTACTAAATGCCGGTGCCTTACGGCACGGAAGATAAAATTCCTATAAAACGCCAAGAGGATCATTTTTAAGTATGTGATCCATCTCTGGGCCATAGTGATTTACCATCTTCTTATGGAAATCTGATACTTTGGTAATGGTCTGCGGCCAATTTGGCTTAATGTCTTTTCCCGAAGTATAGATATCTTTCAGAGCCTGCTTTCCATCATCTTTCGTTGGCACCGACATACCGCCATACTTTTTGATCTTGGCTCCCGACATCCACCTCCCATCTTTCGACATGAAAAGCCTACCGCCTTCCATTATCTTACTTTGGATCACAGACTTCTGCTCAGTCGATGGCCTTACCGTCCAAGCCCATCCGTACTTTTCAACGCCTTTGCTTGTTGGCATGACTAAAAGGAAATATTCTTTTGTCACCTCAATAACATAAGATGTATCTGATTTCTCAGTGACATAGTCTGGTCCCATCACCGAATTGATCTTAGCTGCCCATTCTTGGAACTCTTTGCCGTGGCCATCAGATTTGAAACCAAGCCTTCTATGCGTTACATACTTGTCCCAGTTCTCTTTGCCTTGTTCGGGATGGCCAAATTGTTTATAAAAATCAACCGCATGAATTAGCTCATGACATAAAACCCGATCTAGCGTCTTTTCGTCATTCGCAATACTTTTTTGAATCTCGATCACACTACGATTTTCGTTAGCGTTATGCGTATAGACACACCTACCGAGCCATTTCGGTACTGTGTTGTTGACTATTTTAACTATCGGCATGGGTAGCTGTATATCACTAAAAAATTTAATTAGAAGATGTTTAATCAGACCTTCTATTTGTACCACCGACATTGCTGCTTCGATCTTATATAAGAACATGCTATATTCCCTAAAGTAGAAGATACACTAGATACTAGATCTAATCTTAGCGAGCACGAATGGTAGTTAGATATACAAATGAAAACTTTGCAGGAACTAAACTAGGCAACCTAACCGCAATGCGGTTCTCACATAGAGTTAGAAATTCAATCGCACATTGGATTTTTAGCTGTGACTGTGGTGTTGAAAAGACGATAGAATTATCTAGTGTACTTAGAGGCCGCGCCACGTCATGTGGTTGTCAATCCCGATATTTGATATCTCAAAAAAATAACAAACATGGCCATGTTAACCTAGTTTTATTTATTTTTTGTAAATTTTTTCTTAATGTCCCTAAATATTTCCCCATGCGGCCCACATTGTATACAATCAGACCCATCCACCGCTATACAAGAACTGCAACAAACACAACCACACTTTGAACACCTTGTTATTTCCCCCATAAGCATGCATGTTGGGCATCTTTGCGACTTATCAGGATTTTTTAACGGCATATCACTCTCCCACAATAACACATATGTCGTCTATACACCACTCATCATAGGTGTTCACAAAACCACTGTCCCCGTGCGGTAAACACTCCGGACCGACTACTACCCCTTTAACACCATTATCAGCACAAATCAAGCGTGTATCCAACCCATACTTTCTCATTATTCAATCATTTCCTTTCCCACAACCTGTATGGCTTCTTACAACCAGAACAAAAAACTGTCTTAGTCAAGTCCCAAATTAGCTGGTCATGCTCACTACCTACTTCTTTGCCTGTGGATTTTTACCTCTACGCTTTTTAACGTTTTCTGGAAAGTACACACACTCTTCGCAAGTAAAAGGCGGTTTATGTTCGCAATCAAATTCATTTGAATGCCTATCTCTAAAACCGCCACAACCATCCTTTAGGTGGATTTTCTCTCTTCTTACTCGTTTCATCCAAGTCATTCCAAAGGTAACTAGTTCTTAAGAGTTCTCCTGCAAATGTTTCTATGTCTAATTTAACTGTAAAACTGCCATCACTCTGGAAGATTACCAACCATAGAAACCAGTACTTTCTGGGTATCTCTTTCAGCATCCTCAATCTCAAACCGCCCTCTCAACAATTGCTCCCCGCTCCCTCTGGGAGCGGTCATTAAAACAGAATATCTAATTCTTTTTAAGCTTCGTGCTGCACGAGAACGAGATATTGGAGATATCAAAGGGCTTCTTTCTTTGTCTGGAGTATGGGAAATTGCACTCATGTTCCGACCTAACCTTACTTAAAAAACATTTTTTAAAAATATTTTTAAAAATCAATTTAAGTTAGTATATTCGCTTATATACACTATTGACGACAGGAGTATGTAGGTGTAAAGAATACCTCGTTATTGAACTTGATTGTATAATGAGGATATTATTTTATGTCGAACACATTAAAAGTTAGAGATCGCACCACAAATAAAGTTAAAGATGCAGTAATAGATGCAGATGTTTATGCACGTCTTAAAGAATACAAATACCTCACGGATAAAAACAGCAATGAACCTTTCCGTGAAATGACAGTAAACGGAAAAAGACAACGCATCGCTCTTAAAAGAGACGTAATGGGTTTTGGTTTGGGAGATCCAAGACGCGTATGTTACATAGATAAAGCGAATTTGTTTGATTGTAGAACATCAAACCTAAGCACAAAACAAGTCTCACCTCTTGTTAAATTAGTGAAGCCAGTAAAAGCTACGACTACTGCAACTACAGAAACCGTTGTCGTGGAAACAGCAACTGCGAACACCACCGCTGAAGTAGAAACAACTACCACAGACGTGAACGTAGAAACTACCTCCACACCTGTAGCAACTACCACTATGTTGTTACCTGATAATCTTGATGTTAAGCGCTCTTTAGTTAAGCAAATCGGTGAAGATAGGCTCCTTGATCTTGTATCGGTTGACGATCTTTTAGGTGCTTGGGCAGAGGCGAACGGATATAGAAAAGCAGTAGGTTAATTACTTTTGTGATATCCTACCAGTTTTTACGCTCCTTCCTCTTTTTGGGAAAGGAGCGTTTTTTTTTGCGAATAGCATTTCTTATGTGGGTGGACTACTTAATTTGTCTTATCTTGCAACTTGATGATTTTACTTTGAAAGTCCACCAATATGATATCCTATACATAAGTCCATCCCAAAATTCATACGCGTTCTTAAATTTACTCTTATTTCTATTATGCATTTCAAGGAATGCAGTAACTTCTCGTTTTCCGATTTCAGAGCTTAAATAGCGGAGTGCTTGCTGTAATTTCGGTGTCATCATAATAGTTACCCCCAGTAGTAGTATCGGCAGATACCTGTAAAAACTTTAGAAAAAAACAAAACCAATTAAGTAGACCGCCCTTTTATTTCTTATCTACTTGCTTCTTTTTAGGTATAGCCTTGATAGCTGCTTTCTCGAAAGCATCAGCATCTTCTTGTGTATCGAATTCAAATGTCAAATCTCTCTGACCACTTTGACCATCCATCCCGAAAAAATAACCAGAATCAGTTCGAGATCCACTGTGTTTTTGTGCGAGAGTAGTGAGTTTCTGGTCTAGCTTAAGATCAATATTACTATCGTTATAGGCCAAATTCACAGTGATCATATCTGCAATAAAAAGATCGTGGTTATCAAGTAATTCGATAGTTTTTTTGTCTGTGGATGCAAACGCGATCTCGTTTGTATCTGCGTGACATATGATCTTCTTCTTGTCTAATTGTGCCATCAGTTTTTTAAGTGACTTCACTTTTAATTCTAGGTCTTTAAGCCAAGCTAAAACTGCGGCAGGAACATCATCATCTTTCAGATAATATGCGAGATCGCTCCCTTGTTTGAAATATAGATCGAGTAAGAACATTTTAGGTAGGTTTTTTGTTTTTTTATTCATGTCAGCATCCATCCTATTTAGTTTTGCTATCCAAAAATACTTGGATACTTAGATGGATGCAAATCCTATGCCAATCCTCCATGATCGGTGTTATTTTCTGTCTAAAGTCTGGTCACTGTCTAACTGATTTGCAGTGACCAGATCAAATAATGGTTTCCCACTGCGCGGTGAGTGTTACATTTCTTGGTGGAACAAGAATTACGCAGATAGTATTTTACGGTTTCATCAGAATATTATAAGAAAGTCAAAAATACGGAAAAGATACTAAACTTGATGCTCCGCTAGTTACCCATAAACTTGAACCATCAAAACAAATGCCTTTTGGCGATTCAATATGTGTAAAATTACCATTGCCACCATCTGTTACTATATTTGTAACTGGGTTTACTCTAAATACGTAGGAATCTGATGTGCACCAAATGCTTGTACCATCGAAAGCTATCCAATAAGATCCACTATCTAACATAGTATAATAAAGTACCGAATTAGTTATTGTATCCACTTTTGCTACTCTACCGAGAGATGAGGGGGTACTAATAACCCACAAATAAATACCATCAAATGCCATTTGATGTATTTGATCATCAACATAAAAATTTGTGACAGACTCAGTGGAAGGATTAATTTTACTTAATGTACCAGAACCAAAATTTGATACAAATATATTAGAATAATCATAACAAACATGATACGGTTCAGTTTCCACTGTGATAGTAGATACAACAGTGTTAGTAGTTATGTTTACTTTAGAAACATTATGAGATCCAGTATTGGCAACCCAAATATACGTACCGTCAAATGCTATTCCTCTCGGATTTGCACCAACTGTAACAGTAGCAATAACTGTATCTGTATTAATATTTATTTTACTAACATTTCCGCTTCCATTGTTTGTTACCCAAATATTTGTACCATCAAATGCTACCATAAATGGATTATTTCCAACTGAGATAGTTGCTAATACTGCATTTGTTAAAGGGTTTACTTTTGAAACATTTGCCGAATCATAATTAGCAATCCATAAATATTTACCATCAAATGCTATTCCTTGAGGATTTGTTCCAACTGTAACAGTATTACCAGCCGCCCTTGGTGTTAAACCAAAAGTATATGCCAATAACGGTGACTTCGCAGCATAGAGCATATTTGGTGCACTTATTGAGCCAATTTGAGGTGTACTATTGGCCTCTAGTGCTAATTGAGTATCGATGGCTTTAAATGCGTTTGTTAGAGTAAAGACGCCATTTAGATAATTCGTATCTGAAAACCCAATCCAAGCACCATCACCATCAACAACATCACCAAGTGCACCTTGCATCGAATCAAACTCTGTTTGAAGAGTGCTATCCGCATTTCTTCTGGCGGTAATCTCTGCGTTTAAATTAGAGAGCAATGTGCTATCAGATGCTGCTCTTGCCGTGCTCTCACCATATAAAGAAACATCTAATGTTGTTAATGATGTTGAAATCGTCAATTCAGCATCTAGATAATTAGTGCCCGAAAATCCAAGCCAACCACCATTTCCCTTTACTGCGTTACCTAAAGAACCTTGAGTAAGATCTAACTCTGTCTGCAATGAGCTATCTGCCGCTATTCTAGCTAATATCTCATTACTTAAATCCGTTTGGAGAGTACTGTCTGCCGCTATTCTAGCTAATATCTCATTACTTAAATCCGTTTGGAGAGCGCTGTCCGCATCTATTCGTGCTGTAGTTTCTGCACTTATATCGGACTGAGATGTTGTAAGCCAAATTAGTTTTTTATTTCCATCTGTGGCGAGAAACTGATTTGACGTACCATCGAGATCAGGAAGTTCCCATAAAATTTCATTTGAACTAATTTCTGTATCTGGAGCTTTAAACCCAACATACTTACCACTTACCCCGCCCTCTAAGCGAAGCTTACCTCCCGTGCCTGTTTGTGGAATAACTAGATCATAAGTATCAATTACACTACTAACGCTACTACCATCATATCCACCTGCGAATAATGCCCTATCTCCCAATGATGCACCTACGAGATTTGTTCTTGCTACAGATAGATTTGCAACTGACCAGCTATTTGTATCTAGGTCGTAAATATCAATAACGTTACTTGGGCCGCTGCTACTCACACCACCAGAAAAGAACACCTTATTTCCTACAGTCGCAGATGCGATGCGAGATCTTGCAACAGAAAGCGTAGCGACTGACCAACTACCTGATTCAGAGTCATAAATATCCACGGTGCTACTGTATCCAGTAAGACTGTATCCCCCTGCAAATAACGCTTTTTTTCCCACAGAAACTCCAGACAAATCATATCTTCCTTCTGAAAGAGACGAGATTGTCCAGCTACTAGTGGTAGTTTCATAAATATCTACTACATTACTAACATTACCACTGATGAGACCTCCGGCGAAAAATATAGCGGTGTCCAATTTCACAGCCGCAAGCCTTGATCTTGCTTGAGACAAGGTAGCCGTTGTCCAACTACTGGTTGATACGTCATAAATGTCTACTACATTACTAACCCCAACTCCATCATCACCGCCTGCAAATAAGATCTCTGTACTTGCTGCAGCTCCCGCTAAATACTGCCTAGCTAAAGAAAGAGTTGCCGATGACCAACTACCAGAAGTGTAAATATCCACAACATTGCTAGGCGAAACACCATCGGTACCACCAGCGAAAAGAGCGGTTGTTCCTACAGCGGCACCAGCCAAATTGCTTCTTGCTACAGAAAGCTGTGATGATGACCATCCGGAAGTAGGAGAGTAAATATCGACAACATTACTG
>Ga0209288_10000088_pt1 | contig 28772 bp, 29 predicted proteins | sample PPLLaktember2015_4_FD_187261 | JGI IMG/M metagenome (GOLD analysis project Ga0209288, IMG submission 187261) | Freshwater sediment microbial communities from Prairie Pothole Lake near Jamestown, North Dakota, USA - PPLs Lake P8 Core (1) Depth... | ecosystem: Environmental > Aquatic > Freshwater...
CTCCCCATATACAAAATTACTATATGGCCATCCCGTAACAATTGCAAAAGACTCTATCAAGAGTGGATAGATGAATATTATTAATATTTTCCACCAATCTTGTCTCCAATTACACCATTTTGAGAGTCCATATAATATAGGCAGCGCAATCAAAACATTGGTCAACTGCGAGATTACTTGGAATATCCAAAAGGGAAAAGGTAATGCTTCTGGCCTCAGACTAAAATAGACCACAAAGAATCCACTTAAAACCAAGATAATGGTTGGGATAATTAGTAATAATTTTTTCTGCATATATGATATACTTATTATTATATAATTATATCATAATGAGTATTACTAAACTATTACAAATTTCCAGACCCAGATTTTGGATTTATCTATTAGGACCCTATTTAATTGGGAGTATTCTTGCCTTTGATCCAATGCAGATTATCTGGCAATGGCAGTTTTGGCTAGGGTTTATCTATTTTACCCTACCTGCTAACCTTTTGATTTATGGGATCAATGATATTTTTGATTATGAGACTGATAAACTCAATCCCAAAAAACAAAATTATGAGGCTCTAGTCACTCCTGCTGAGCATATTTCGGTTTGGACTGTAATTTTGCTAACTAATATACCTTTTATTCTAGCTATATATTGGCTGAACCCTTTGACTTTATTTGGCTGGCTGGGGTTTATTATCTTGGGAGTGCAATATTCAGCTTGGCCAATTCGAGCTAAAGCTAAGCCTTTTTTAGACTCTATTTTTAATATACTATATGTTTTCCCTGGAGTAATTGGCTATACTTTATTCGCTCAGAGCCTGAATTTAGATTGGCGATTATTATTGAGTGCTGGACTTTGGACTATGGCTATGCATACTTACTCAGCAATTCCCGATATTGACACTGATAGACAGAGCAAAACTAATACTATTGCAACAATGTTAGGCTCAAAATCAACCCTCATTTATTGTTTTATCTGCTATACCCTATCAGGAATATTTTTAGCTCAGTTTAGCACAACTCTTGGGGTTTTGATTGCCATTGTATATGGATTTATGATTGGCTTTAGCTGGTCTACTAATACGGCTAAAATTTTCAAATTATATACTTATTTCCCCTTACTTAATACTGTTATTGGGTTTATTTTATTCTGGAGTATTATGATTTGGTATAGGTAAACTGTTTGATGAGGTGATTATGAATTTATGTAGGGGCGGTTATTTTGTCCTCCTTTGAAGGAGGTGGCCATAGGCCGGAGGTGGATAAATACTAATTATCAGTATAAGTTAAATATGAGAGTAAATTATATTTATGATTATAACTATATCCATACCCTCCCCCTTCGGGTACCCCCTCCAAAGGGGGGCAAATAAAGAGAGGATGAAATACTTCCCTACCCCTCACCTCCTAATGGGCTGTCTTGTTTGATTTTAGCGATTCTTTTATAGACCATTTCGGCACTAATTAACTGGATTGGGACTCCAATTCCTGGATTGGTACCGGCTCCGACATAATATAAGTTTTTGACTTTTTTGGAATAATTATTTGGTCTGAAGATAGCTGTTTGATTAATAGTATGGGCAAGTCCGAGAGCGGTTCCTTTATAAGCATTATAATCTTGCTGGAAGTCTTTGACACTATATAGTCTTTTATAGATAATCCTGTCTTTCAGGTCTGTAATATCCATCTCTTCCTGCATAATAGTTAGGATTTTATCGGCATAAGCTTCAAGATGCTCTTCAGTATATTCCAATCCTGCTGCAATAGGTACTAGTACGAATAAATTTTCATCTCCTTCTGGAGCTACGCTAGGGTCGGTTTTAGATGGAGCACAGACATATAGAGATGGATCTTCCGGCCACATTGGATCATCGAATATTTGTTTGAAGTTAGTTTTCCAATCTTTTGAGAATAGTAGATTATGATGTACTAAACTGTCTACCTTACCTTTTATTCCTAGATACATAATCAAGGCTGATGGCGCTAGGACTTTTTTATCCCAATATTTTTCATCATATTGTCTATTTTCGGCTGGTAATAAATTCATCTCCGTATGAGTCATATCGGCATTAGAGACAACTATATCGGCTTTGACTATTTCTCTTGATTCTAATTCTACTCCTACGGCTTTGCCTTGCTCAACTATAATTTGCTTTACACCATTTCCGCTGACTAGGTTAACCCCGTTCTTCTTAGCTATATTAACTAAAGCTTCGGTAATTTTATACATACCTCCTTGTGGGTAAAATACTCCCATATTAAAGTCAATATGATTCATTATACTGTATAGAGCTGGGGTATTATATGGGGAGCTTCCGAGGAACACGAGTGGATATTGTAGTACTTTTTTTACTAAATCATGCTTAAAATATTTACTGACATAGGCATCCATATCACTGAATACTGATAATTTGGAGCCTTCTATCATTGTCCTGAAGTTGATAAAATCAAAAATAGAATCATAATTCTTATACATAAAACCTTCTTTGGCAATTTCATATTGCTGGCGGGCCTTATCTAAATATTCTTTTAGTTTATCCCCTGCCCCCGGTTCTAATTCTTCCAAAACAGGAATATCCCGCTCCAAATCAGAGAACATATCGATGACTTTATTATCATCTTTGAAAAATATTCTATACGATGGTTCCAGTCTAATTAACTCTAGATGATCTTCCACCTTCTCTCCCATAAATTCAAAAAAGTTCTCAAATACATCGGGCATCAGATACCAAGATGGGCCCATATCAAACCTAAACCTTTCAGCTTCAAAAATATTAGCTCTACCTCCTAGATTTTGGTTTTTCTCGTATAGACTGACTTCATAACCTTTACGGGCTAGAATACAAGCGGTAGCTAATCCCCCTATTCCCCCACCTATAATGATGACTTTTTGCATATTATTACTGATTTAACTTTATATTTTTATTATAGCATAAATTAAGATATAAAAGTATGTTATAATATGACTTAGTTTACTATGCACATTAACATGGCTAACTGGCAACTTTTACTTGTTTTTTCGTGCATAATATTTCTAGTATCTTTAGTTAGTTTAATATTTCACCTCAAAACTCCTAAAAATATTAGGGAAAATAGTAAAATTCAACCGTTTATTTTTATGTTTGCAGTATCTATTGGCAGCTTACTGATGTCAATCTTGTTCCTTTATCTTGATAGATAAAGATATGTATTAATTTAACAAATGCCTCGCATTACTTTATTGCGGTGCTTATTTTAAACTATAAAACTCTGATTTTATGCAGACTCATAGCTTTGAATAGTAATTATATGTTGTAATGTCAAATTATTGAGGAGATATTGGTTAATAAAAGTAATTTATTAACCAATATAACTCTTATTTTAGTTGATGTTAGTTTGCAGCTACACCTTTATTCAATTGAGTTTGTAGATGGGATCATATCTGAAGAAGGTATTGTATTTTCTGGGGATAATATAGTATCACTAACTTCAGACTCTAAAATAGGAGATTCGTCACTTGACTTAATAGTAGAATCATTTAATGTATCATCTAATTCAAAAGTATTGTCCTCAGGAGATACTCCTATAATAATATCATCAGTAGTATTATTGATAGCTTCAAACTCTAAATTAGAAAATTGTCCGTATAAAATTAATGCTGATGAGATAATAGCAAATACTAACAAAAGATATGCCATTGGATTACTGAGTTTTGTCTTCAAGATTTTCATATAATTTATATTTATTAATAATTACATATTAATTATAATATATATTGTTTTTTTATTCAAGTAAATATATACCCTATGTGGTAAAACCCTAATAATTATGGTATAATTTTAGAAATTGTTATATTATATGGTGAGAAAATTTATAAAAAAACAATATAATAGCTCTCTTTTCAGAGGAGGTATGATTATGTTTGTGAGCTCTTTTGGAGTGGGAGCTTTGAATTATATTTTTAATATTGTAGTAGCTAGAATTTTGGACAAGGAACAATTTGGAGCCTTTTCTAGTCTTTTTTCTCTTTTGACTATTTTATTAATTCTAGGCGGAGGTATTAGTTTGGTGTTAATAAAATTCTCAGCTGTATTATATGCTAAACAAGATGATGCTGCTTTAGCTAACTTTATTAGACTTGCTTTCTACTATTTGGGGCTTTCTTCGATTGTGCTAATGATTATATTTGGAGTGGCGAGTCCATTTATATATGATTTCTTGAAATTAGAATCTTTTGGACCTCTGATTATATTGGCATTATCCATTGGACTAGCTCTAACTGGTTCAGTAGGTGGAAGTGTTCTTAAAGGAATACAACATTTTGCTCAATCTTCTGGCTCAAGTATTGTTGGAGCTATCGCAAAAATACTAGCTTTAATATTATTTACACTACCATTTTGGCCTATGTCTTCTGTGACTGGCGCCATGCTATCTGTCCCAGCCTCAGCTGTGATTATGATTGGGTTAGATATGTTTTTCTTAAAAGATATTTTGGCTAAATATAATCCTAATAAACCGAAATTGCCTCATTTTGCTTGGAAGGATATGTTAGTCTACAGTATCCCTGCTACTATAGCTGTATTAGGAATTACTATGCTCAATTCTATTGATGTAATACTTGCCAGAAACTATCTGACCGCCGAGGCTTCTGGAGATTATGCTGCTCTAGCGACTTTAGGTAAAATTATATTCTTTGCAACTTCTGCCATACCAATGGCTATGTTCCCAATAGTTTCCGCTCGACATGCGGTTAATGAACCTCATCGAAAAATGCTTTTTGCTTCTTTGGGAGTGGTAAGTTTGATGAGTTTAGGAGCTTTCGGAGTATATCAGTTTTTTTCTGAATTTATTGTAAATCTTTTAATAGGTGAAAAGTTTTTACCTATTGCACCTCTATTAGGTAAATTTGCTCTCATTATGGGTATGTATTCTTTGATTAATGTGTTAGTTAATTATTATTTGTCTATTCAAAAATATACTTTGAGCATCTTGCCAATTTTGGCTAGCTTTGCTTTGGTATTTATGCTAAGATACAACCCTAACTCTATAGAACAAGTTGTCAATACTGTGTTTTGGAATATGACTGGGCTATTCGTAGTCACTATAATCCTGAGTATTTATCAGAGTTGTAGTAAAAAAACAAAAGTTGAAAAGTTAGATTTTTTGTGATATATTGAGTTTACATTTTATGTTCTTTTTGGAGAATTTTATGCAATTAAGACAATGGTTTTCTGATCGACTACCAAACCCTAGAAGCTCAATAGAAGAAGATGTTAGGAATTTACTAATCAGCTTTATATACGAATATTATATTAAATATAATAGATTTGTTACAGTAGTTGAAATTTGGGATATGTTTCAAAAGCATCCTAGCATTAGGAATCATAATGATTATAAAATATATCTTCTAGTTATCTTAGGTAACTGCAAAGCTAATGATAAACTGTATTTAGATGCGTCCCATAATATAATTCAAATTGAACCCGGGTGACACTTATGCACTCGGGTTTTAAACTTATAAGAAAAACACCAGCTTAAGAAGGAATGGGTATGTGGTTATTTGGACTCCCTTTGGAGAAGTGCTCTATTTTGTCCTCCCTTGGGGTAGGTAGTCTCTCCTATATTATATTTAGGAGAGACCGGAATAGGACTAAGCTATAAAAAGTGAACCTTATAATTTATTTGTTTTACTAAATTTTAGATAGAAAAAATCTGGCCACGAGGTGGTCAGATTAGAGAAAGGGTAAACCTAGATTTTGAAGTCTTATAAGCTTCTTCTTACAATGAGCTAGAGTTCTTTGCTCACACAAAGATATATTTTTTTATCCTCTATGGCCTCTATTATATACCGTACTCTGATTATTTCAGACTTAATGTTTCTTTTTGAGTTTGGAATAGTAAACCCAGTTGCTTCCATTTTTTTAGGGCACACCAAAAATTATTCTATCACAACTATCTTTTTTGTCAATAGTATATATTGAATTAATAAAAACTCTCCTTAGTTTACCCAAGGAGAGTTATACAATTATTTTTTCAACACAAACACAATATATTGCTGGAATTTATCTATAATATAGAATTTTTTGATCTAATAAAGTGCTTTTAAGGTGCTTTTATTTATAAAATTTTGACCTATTTTTTGCAGCTGTTTAGCAACAAATTGCATTTCTAGATTAGGAATTCTATAATGATGCAATACTCCTAGACCTAGTAAGAGTAGAAGTAAAGAAAATACATCTCTTTTTTTTAGATCTTGATGAGATAAATTGTTGTTGGACATTGATTTCGACAATGATAGCCGACATATTTATAACATAAATACTCCAGTTTGTAAAGTTTAATTTGACAAAAAGATAAGTTTTATGTATTGTATATAGGCATTTTGCAATAAGTATAATGTCAGTTCTAACCTGTGAAATAAATATAATTTTAAAAAACATAGACAATATTTTAAGAGATCAACATACTTTAAATAGTAACGAATTAGACAACACAATACAAAGTATCCAAGATAGAATTCTTATTTTAAGAAAAAGGTATAAAGATAATAAAAATGAAATAAATTTATTAGATGAAAGATTAGATAGCACATTAAGTGTTTTAAGTCTTTAGATAAACCCACCTGAAAATTATAGGTGGGTTTAGGTTTTATGTCTCTCTACATAATCCAATACTCTATTGGCTATATACTGACTAGGATCTAGGATCTGAGATACTTTTAAAATATTTTGAATTTGTGTTGCTATATAGCCATAATGAGTGCAGGCAAGTATTATATAATTTAATTTATTTGTAATATTTTTTGATAAATTTTGTAATATTCTGAGAGATTCAGTATATTCTATGTCTTGATTAGCTATGTCTTGCTCTATTGCATCTGCTAAATTTGGGCAAGATAAATAATCTAATCTATATCCTGCCTTTGCTAAATATTCTTGATAAAAGCCAGTTTTAATAGTTGCTTGTGTGGCTAATAAAAGACCTTTTTGAATTTTAAGTTCTGGCAATATATCCAAATACTCTCTTAATGGGACTGTCACTCCTAATACTTGTTTACTTGGATAGTTTTGTGGGAGCCAAGTAGATTGTATATATCTGATTGTAGTGACTGAAGCGGTATTACAAGCTAGAATAACTAGATTACAATCTTGATTAAATAATTTTTCTATTCCAGCTATGACTATGTTTATAATCTGTTCTGCGGTTTTATCTCCTAATGGCAAAGATTCTCGGTCTTGATAGCAAATATAAGGAATATCTGAGGCTTCCCCAAACATATCAGCTATTCTCTGCCCACCCATACCGCTATCATAAAAGCCTATCATAAATTTTTTAATACTTGATGCATTATCTTTTCTGACTTGGTACTGTTGGGCTCAGGGTGAAATTCTAATTCTCTATCATCTACTTGGATTCTATTATGTAAATTAGATTGAATAGGGTTTGATTTGATTTTTTGTCTTTGTATAAGTTTAGCAATATAATTCCAAAAATCTACTGAAAAATGATTAAAAATATTTTCTAACCAGTATTTGATTGGATATGGTTTGATCTGGCTTAAAATTGGATACTCTCTCGACACTGCCTGTCTGAGATAATCTTGTCTCCAAGTATTAGCTTGCCAAAATTTTTGTAATAATACTTGAGAATCAAGGCCTATAGCAATGTAATCTGAGTATAATTGAGCTGCATATAGAGTATAGTCTAAGCGTTCAAGGTTATTGTCGGTAATATAATGATTCAAACAAAATCTATTTTCTTCTAATTCCCCTGCCCGCCTAATACCTAAAGCTTGAGTAATTATGGTTAAAAAAAATCTAGCAAACCACATTCGCTTAGGGTTAGTAACTATAAATATATCTATATCACTACTCTTCTTGGCATTGCCAGTACTAAAGCTAGATGAACCGGCTAAAAATATACCTTTAATATACGGGATACTAATCAAAATTTTGGCATACTTGATAACTCGTCTATATCGTCTGATACTTTCGCGTCCTTTTTCTTGCCTTAAATTTAACAATTCTTCAAAATCTATATAAAGTCCATATAATCCATTTTCTGTTCTGATTTGGGGAATTTTAGCTATCTCTAAAACTAATTCTGATAGTGAATACTTACTTCCAATTTGATATCTATATATTTCCTCTAAGGTAAATAATCTTTTCTGAGAGTTTGCATAAGCCAAAGTGCAAAGTAATGGATGCATACTTTAGTGATTTTAATTATCTTTATTATATCACACTTATAAAAGTGGCTTGAGGTATTTACCTGTATGACTGTTTGCATTCTTGGCGATTTGCTTTGGAGTACCTTCTGCAACTACCATTCCTCCTTTAGCTCCTCCTTCCGGTCCAATATCTATTATATGATCGGAGCTCTTTATAATATCCAAATTATGCTCAATGATTAAAATGGTATTACCTTTATCTGCTAGCTGATTCAAAACTCTTAATAATTTGGCGACATCCTCAAAGTGTAGTCCCGTGGTTGGCTCATCTAAAATATACAAAGTCTTACCAGTTGCTCGTTTGGATAACTCAGTGGCTAATTTAATTCTCTGGGCTTCTCCTCCAGATAAATGTGGGGCTGGCTGTCCTAATTTCATATAACCGAGTCCAACATCATAAAGTGTAGCTAATTTGTCTTTTAAGCTTGGAATAGATTTAAAGAACTCTAAGGCTGTCTCGACATCCATATCTAGAACATCAGCTATACTCTTATCTTTATATAGTATTTGCAAGACTTCTTTATTATATCTTTTACCATGACAATCTTCACAGTCTACATAAATATCTGGCAAGAAATTCATCTCAATCTTGAGTACTCCGTCTCCTTTACAAGTCTCACATCTTCCCCCTTTGACATTAAAACTAAATCTCCCTGTCTGATATCCTTTCAGCTGAGCTTCTGGAGTTTTAGCAAATAAATCTCTTACTATAGTAAATAGTCCAGTATAAGTTGCAGGGTTTGACCTTGGAGTTCTACCAATTGGTGATTGGTCAATATTAACCATTTTATCTATATTCTCAAGCCCAGTAATGTCTTTGAATTTACCTGGTAAATCTTTAGCTCCATATCGAATATGGGCAATATGTTTATATAGAATATCTTGTATCAAGGTACTTTTACCCGATCCTGAAACTCCAGTCACACAAACCATCTGCCCCAATGGAATCGTTACATCTATATTTTTAAGATTATTCTCGGCGGCACCTTTAATAATAATAGATTGTCCATTGTTTTCACGATATTTTTTAGGTGGGGCAATTACTCGTCTACCGGATAAATATTCTGCTGTTATACCTTCTTGATTTATAAAATCATCTGGATGACCCTGAGCAATAATTCTTCCTCCGGCTGCTCCAGCTCCTGGACCGACATCTATAACATAATCTGAAGCTCTAATAGTGTCTTCGTCATGCTCTACTACAATCACTGTATTACCTAAGTCTCTCAAGTTTTGTAAGGTTTGAATCAAACGGTTATTATCGCGCTGATGTAGACCAATAGATGGCTCATCTAGGATATATAGAACTCCCATTAACCCTGAACCAATTTGAGTAGCTAAACGAATTCGCTGGGCTTCTCCTCCGGAAAGTGTATTACTAGACCTATCTAGGGTGAGATAATCTAATCCTACATTGAGTAAAAACTTTAATCTTGATTGAATTTCTTTAAAAATTGGGGTGCTAATGGCAATATCTCTTTCATTAAAATACTCTCTATTATTTTGCACTTTATCAACATAAGCAGATAATTCATCGATACTCATATTGACTATCTGGTCAATAGTTTTATGAGCTACTTGTACAGCTAAAAATTGTTTTTTTAACCTTTTTCCATTACAGGTAGGACAAATTGTGTTGAGCATATATTTTTCAATCTCAGATCGAATGAATTCTGAATCTGTTTCTTGATATCTTCTCAATAAATTAGGAATTACTCCTTCATAAGTAGCTTCTACGGTGTGAGAACCTGAACGAATAGGGACTTTAATTGGAGTTTCAGATCCATATAAAACAAAATTTAAATCTTCTGGCTTAAGTTCTTGTACTGGTATTGTCAAACTAATACCTTTCATTTCTGCCACAGTTTCCAAAACTTTCATATACCAACCAAAAGCCCCTTTTTGTTTCCCTACTCCCCATGGTTTGATAGCTCCTTGATTAATAGTTAGTCTAGGATTTGGGATCACTAAATCTGGTGAGATTTCTGGAGTATATCCAAGACCATCACAAGTATTACACGCTCCATGTGGACTATTAAATGAAAAGTTTCTAGTCTCTAATTCTCCAAAACTCTCACCTGAGTCCATAATATATTTCTCACTCATTAATTCATCGTGATAAATATTTTTATTTCTATCCAAAATTTCTGAGACTATCAGCATTCCCTCCCCTAATCTAAGGGCTATTTCTACTGAGTCTAAAACTCTAGCACCTTCAAATCCAGATGATTCTAGAAGTCTATCTATCACTAATTCAATAGAATGTTTCTTTTGTTTATCTAAATTCAATTCCAAAGCTTCTTCAGTCAAATAAATAATTCCATCTACTCTCACTCTCATAAAGCCATCTTGAAATGCTTTTTGAATTATCCCTTTATGTTCTCCTTTTTTATCTCTAATTACTGGAGCTAAAATTATTATTTGTTTGTCTTTAAATCTAGAAATATTATCTGCCATTTGTTTGGCGTCTTGCATTCGGATTAATTCACCTGTTTCTGGATTAAATGGTATACCTACTCTGGCATATAACAATCTCAAGTAATCATAAATTTCGGTCACCGTACCTACAGTAGATCTTGGGTTTCTAGAAACACTTTTCTGATCAATAGAAATGGCTGGAGACAAACCTTCTATTACATCCACGTCTGGCTTATCCATAATACCTAAAAACTGCCTCGCATAAGCAGATAGACTTTCTACATAACGTCTCTGACCCTCTGCATAAATTGTGTCAAATGCAAGCGAGGATTTACCAGAACCAGACAAACCTGTGATAACCACAAGCTTATCTCTTGGAATAGTAATGTCTATATTCTTTAGATTATGTACTCTAGCTCCTTTGATCCGAATTTCATTCATAAACTATTTTTTAGACTTAGTATTAGTGCGTACTTTTGGAGTCACCCAAAATCCTAAATATTTACCAAATAACAATCTTGTTTGAGCTTCTATGGCTGGTAAAGCTCCTAATAATATTGCCACAAATGGAATAAAAATCCATTGTAAGTACATCATAGCGGCCCTCCATTTAGAATATCTTTTTGGTCTTGGAGGAAGTAATAAGATATTAATATAAGCAGTAATTATTAATCCTAATAATGTTATATTCATAATGATACTAGCATATTGAGGCAAGTTATTAGAAAAGACTGTGGCTTTAAAAGCATCCCCCCCAAACCAAATTGGGAACCAAATAAATATAGCTAGGATAAAAGCTGATGTAGCCCAAGTATAGTGCCCTTCAATCATATTCCCAATTCTACGAATTCTATCTCCCAGAGGGGCCTTAGAGTTAATGGCATATGAACGCATTGTAGTAGCTAAATTTTCTATTCCATAAGCCCATCTACGCATTTGAAAATATTGATTTTTGAAAGCTTGTACTGGATTATGTGCCTGTACTGCATCCAGTGATACCGGAATATGAATTGGAATCACACTATAATCTCCATCATAATAATTTACACATTTCCAATAAATCACTGAGTCATCTGACACCATATTAACAGGCCAATAATTAACCTCTATTAGAGTTTTAAAACTCATAGAATGACTAGAAAAGGTAACCATACGATCAAATCTAACAGACTCCATCATATGCCAAAAACTAGAACTAATAGCTACAACTCTAGTAAAAGCAGGTGCATCCCAAATATTATTATGATACATTGGCAAGGGCTGATAGCTATGATTGTGGGGATTTTCTGCATTCAAAAACTCATAAGTCAAAGCAGAAAAATATTTTGAATGACAGACAGTATCACTATCAAATACAGATATAATAGTTTGGTCTATAGCTATATTTTTTTGTTCTAAATACTCTTTCATCTGCTTGGCAGCATAGGTGGCATTAGCACCCTTAGCTTTCATCTCTCCTTCTATACCATCTGGATGAGTAGTTACAACAAACTCTCTGAATACTCCTTGGAACTTTTTAATTAAATATTTTTCTTTTTTCTCTCTAGCCTTACCTTCGCGCTCTTCAGTAGCTACCACAACAAACACCTTGTCTAGAGGATATTCCATTTTAGCTAGAGATTCAATACTTTGAGCCAATACTTCTGGAGACTCATCATAAGTCAAGAACATCACAATATGATTAATTTCATCAAAACCTTTTAAGGATTTAGCTTGATCTAGCCAATCAATCTGTATATCACTTTTCATTTGGCGATAAGCTACCATTAAATGCACACTCAAATATACAGCCTTAAACAGCCAATATAAATCAAAAATCAACACAAATAGAGCTACTTGAAAAGGCAAAACAAAAGACAATCCAATCAAAGCTATAAATGTTCCCCAAGCTAAAATAGCCGGTAACATCTCAAAAAATCTTTGCCAAAATCTTTGAGTTGGATCATTAGTTTTTGGGTCAGGATAAATATACATAATTAACTAACAATATTATTTATATCCAAAACTAAAAGTAAATAATAGCCTAATAAACTTAAAGTTAAAGCACTAGAACCAAATATCCAGTAAACTATTATATCTTGAATTTCAGGTTTAGTAAACCTTTTTTTAATATACCAAATTGCAATTCCATTCATTACACTGAACACAATAGCATAAATCAAATATTGCCAAACATTATTAGGAGAACCTATGACAGTCACTCCATCATAAAAAGTAGCTCTCAAATTAATCAAAGATCCTGTATATTTAGTCTGTATTCTCAATATAATTAATAAAATACCAATACAAAGAATGCTCATCAAGCCCAAATAAGCACTTGGTAGAATAAAATTTTCTTTCAATTTAATTAATTGTTTCATCTGATTCTAATTTGTAATCTATGTACTTGGAATTTCAAAGTATCAATCGCTTGATTTAAATTTTGAATAATATCAAATTCATATAGTTTTATTTTTTGAGCTTCATAGTTGGAATTAACCACTATTGCCAGAGAGCCATTTTGAATAGATACTGCCTCTGAGGCTTTTAAGTCTACAAAGGAAGTCTGTACCAATTCATTATACAACATACAAACCTTAGTGCTTTCAACTTTATTATACATATCTGAACTAACCGGATATTTTTTTTGTAAAACTGTATTTATTCGCATATTATTTTTTTGGTGACTATGCTATTGGTTGTGCCATTATGAAATTGAGTTGTAAGCACATCTCCTTCCTTGAGCTGCTTACTGTCTTTTATAATTTTATCATAAATTTTAGTAATACTATATCCTTTTTGTAAAATGGCTTGAGGATCAAAAGCAGTCAATTGAGATTGCAATAAAGCCAACTTATTTTGAAATTGAGATAAATTATTCAAGATTGAAGTTTCTAATTTATTTATATTATTCCCAACTTGATATTGATATTGTTGAATTTTACTTAATTTCTGAAAAGTCAAGTATTCTAATTTTTGAATACCAAGTCTCACTTGGTCTGAAATATGGCGAATATATCTCTCTAATGTATGTAAGTTTTGTTCTATAGTACTCTTTAAAGTTTGTACCTGATACTGTATGGTATTTTGTAGAATTCGCTCCTTTTGAGTAACACTAGCCAATAACTCATCTCGATGTGGAGTTAATAACTCAGCCGCATTAGAAGGAGTAGAAGCTCTCATATCAGCCACAAAATCTATAATTGTAAAATCTCGCTCATGACCTATAGCCGAAATAATAGGTTTAGCAGAAGTATAAATCGCTCTAGCCACACTCTCATCATTAAATGCATGCAGATCATCCATAGCTCCCCCACCTCTAGTCAGAACAATAACCTCCACCTCCGGATAAGTATTCAGATTGTTAATTGCAGTAATAATACTATCCACCGCTCGCTCACCTTGTACCTGAGCATGGTGAAAATATAACTCTAAACCCCCTATCCTAGCTCCTAAAACTTTCATAAAATCTTTATAAGCTGCTGCATCCTGAGAAGTAATTACCCCAATCTTTTGAGGCATATCAGGAATAACTCTCTTACGATTGTCACTAAATAAACCTTCTGACTCTAATTTTTGTCTTAGAAGTTCAAAAGCTTTAGCAAGCTCACCTTCTCCGGACACAGCCATAGTATCCACCATCACACTAAAAATACCAGATTTAGGAGATAGCCTAGATTTACCAGACACAATAACTCTCATACCATCAACTGGAGAAATTCTAGATTTTCTCAAATTAGCAACTGTAGTGAAACATCTAATCTTTGCTTCTTTTTGCTCGTCTTTTAAGTCGAAAAACACCCATTGATTATTCGCAAAGCTTGACATTTGAAAGGCTGACACCTCTCCCTCAATCTGTACAGTCTGTTCTCCAATAATTGAGTTGATTTGTTGAATAAAAGCTGAAACACTCAAAACCTCAGATGCAATAGCTGGAGTTTTTATCTTAATATCAGCATATTTAGCTAAAGATTCAGGAATAATGTTTTTGTTTTTCTCTAAATACTCCCTACCTTCCGGGAAATGAGATAAAGTTCTAATAGCTTCTTTTTTCACCAATAAGGACGAATCCTGTAATAAGGGTATAATCAAATCCCCCACTCGAGCCCATTCAAAATTGATTAAAGCCCGCAGAGAAGCCTGTCGATACGAAGGTTTAGTATGAGCCAAGAAAACCTGAATACTATACAAAGCCCGCTCCCCACGCTCTCTAATAATATCTTGAAAGTAAGTATCTAATTGCTTGCCTGTCACAGAGTTTATAATTTATTAAATTTATATATTTATTATATCATAAAAAAGAAAGCGACTGTATAGTCGCTTCTTGTTTGATTGAATTTGATGAAATTCCCAAATTTGGGAGTTAAAAAATGGTGGTGGGGGTATTTAGTTGTTGGTCTGAGCTAGGTGCTCAGAGTGTGACATCGGACGATGGTCCGACTGGAATGGTCAGGCAATCATGTCTCCCTCTCATCCAAGGAAAGAAGGGTTTCGTTGAATTAGAAACTCTTTTGCCTTTCGACCCTTTCCTGGGATGGAATGAGGGATCGGTATGACGCTTGCCATGTGCCATGGATGCCACAAAGTAGAGGCAAATTTAATCTATACCTTTTCAATAATTTTGTCAAGCTTTATTAACTTTTGTTAAAAATTAATAAAAGTTATATCTATTTTATAATATCTTCTAGTTTTAATTTATCCACTATCCATTTCCTAACAGTAGACATATAAGCCGAGTCTCTAATAACAACTCCACCTATAATTTCTCTATTAGAATTAGTATTGACTTGCACATATCGCTCTCCTTGTTCTATTACTACTGACTGCATCGTCTCAGAATTAAGTCTACATTGTCCTACAAAAGCAATAGCTAAGCTAGTCTTGGGGCAATAAGCTGGAATCAGACTAAACTCTTTCATAGCCTCAGGATACACCATATTATATCCCGCTATCATACCTTGTAATGAAGCCTGTGCCCAAGTTCCAGAACCAGAATATTGTTCTTGTAAGATATCATAGTATTCCACAATATCACCAGCCCCAAAAACATTTTCATCCTCACTTTGTAAATACTGATTAACCTTCAACCCACGATTACAGAGCTCCGCGGGCAAAAAGTCTTTATTTAATTCCAAACCAATACCTACACACATAGCCTCAGTTGGAATAATCTCACCGGAAGTTAGCTCAACCTCAGCAATCTGCCCCATATTATTGCCTCGAATCTCTGCGATCTCACTAACATAATAAATTTTGGCTCTTTTGGATAAATATTCATTCAAGATATTACCCCCAATCTGATCAATCATACCCTGCCAATACCATTTATCACGAAGAATTAGAGTAACCTGCTTACCAAGATTAGATAATAACTCTACAAATTCAATACCAATAAAGCCTCCCCCAACAATAGTAATGTTCTCCTTGTCTTGAATATAATCCCTCACTCCAATCGCATTATCCAAAGTCTGAAAAGCAAAAACTCCCTTCAAATCCGCTCCTGCTTGCGATAACCGTCTAGCTCTACCACCTGTTGCGATTAAAACTTTGTCATAAGTAAGTATTTCTCCATTATCTAGAGTAATGCTTTTTTCTTTAGCATCCAAACTTTGCACCTTAGCAATCATTCTCTCAATATTTTGTGCCTGAAACTGCTCCTCAGTTTTTAATAACAACTGCTCCGGAGACTTAATATCAGCCGCCACCTTGCCAATGTTAACCCGAGAATACACAGGATAATTTTCCTCCCCAATCAAGACAATACTAGTATCGGGAGATTCTTTACGAATAGTCATTGCCCCATTAGTACCCGCAATACCCGCTCCAATAATAATATAATTATAATGCTTCATTACTCTATAAATTAATTTCTAAGATATTTTTATTATAACATATTGATTGAGATTTAGAATTATGATAATATTTTAAAGTTGTTTTTTGGAGGAAAAAATGGCAGAAGATAATCTTTTAGAGACACTATCTGGAAGGGCTACAAGAGGGAGAAAATCCACTTTATGTCCCAGTCCCACATACAATTTAAAAAGCCCCTTGCCGGACACCCTCCGGACAAGAAGCAATCCTTTCATGCAACAGCTCAAAACATTTGAGCAAGGTCGTTCCGATGAGGGATAAAAACATATAAGAAACCAGACCGCCTCACCTTGAGGATGGTCTTTTTTCTTTATACTAGTACCTTTAGCACCTAACATTAGCTCTTTGTAGGGGCGACCTTCCAGTCGCCTGTACTTAAGCTGAACTTGCTGAGGTACAATTCATAGCTTAAAATTTATTATACCCCGTCAGGCTTAGACTGCCACCCCTCAAGAGGGGAATTTAATTTATCATTCACCACTCATCATTTATAATTGTTTATAAACTCTACAAAAATACCCCATAAACTGCTATAATACTAGTGTTTATAGTAGATTTTTAATATTTTATGGATAGCCAAACGGCTCTACTGATTAATCAATGGATAGATATAATTCATAATCCCAATTATTGGATTATATTTTGGTTTATAGCTTTGTATATACTACTCGAGAATAATCTATTTCCTAAAAGGGATATTATTCCTAAATTTAGGAATGGAAAAACTATTATATATAGCAAATTTTTAATTTTATTTTTTACTCTTAGTATAAGTATTTCTCAAAGCTTATTTGGTGGTTGCCTTGTAACTTCTATTCAAAACTATCTTGCCAGAACTTATCTGGGACGAGAATATTGGTATCCTTTTGGTTTGGTGTTTAGAGAAAACTTCTTTCCTGAATATTGGATATATTTAAGACTATTATATATTGTCCTCACAATATTATATGGGATCTGGATATATAAATATTATAAATTTATAATAAGAAATTGGAGCGAATAAACATACCCCATCACCTTATATAGCGCTGAGGATTTTGTGTTAAGATGAGTGGATAAAATAATTCTTTTCATTGCATTTTTGGCTCAAATAAAATATAATATGTAGGTTATTTAACAAATTATACTATGCTTTCAATTTCTGATATTAAAAAAGGTAAAATTATTGTAGTGGATGATAATCCATTTTTAGTTTTATTTAGTCAATTATCCAAAAAAGGCCGAGCTGGGTCAGTGCTAACCGTTAAGATGAAGAATCTAATTACTAATAATACTCAAGAGAGGAATTTTAAACAATCCGATATGTTCCCTGAGGCAGATATTGCTGAGACTTATGCTGAGTATCTGTACAATGACGGGGAGCAATACCATTTTATGGATGAGCGAACTTTTGAGCAATATGCTTTTGACCTTGAGACTTTAGGTGAGAATACTGCTGGATATTTACAAGAAGGAGCTAAAGTCAAAATTGTCACTTATAATGGTGAGCCGATTACTATCAATTTACCGCCAAAAGTAGTCCTGGAAGTGACTGAGGCTGCCCCTACTATCAAAGGCAATACCGTCGATGCGGCGATGAAAACTGTAAAAGTTGAGACAGGACTTGAGGTTAAAGTCCCTATGTTCATCAATCAAGGTGATAAAATCCGTATCAATACCGAGACTGGTATTTATGAGGAAAAAGTCACTAATTAGCCCTAATAGTCTTTGATCGCTGCTTCTACCTTAATCGGGATGGTGGCTTTATAAACCGATTCCATAATTTCTAAAATTTTAGTTTTATATTGCTCAGCCTTGTCTGTTTTGACTTCGAAAACTAATTCATCGTGAACTTGTAAAATCATATAAATATCTTGTTTTTCTCCTAGATATTCATCGATTTTAATCATCGCTAATTTTATAATATCGGCTTGCAAGCCTTGAATTGGCATATTGACAGCTATTCTGTCCAAAAGAGCCTGGTTGCGAGGATTCCTAATATCTATATTAGACAAATCTCTAATTCGTCCATATTCTGTCTGAGCATAGCCATGCTTTCTTGCAAATTGTTTTAGCGATTCCATATATTGATGCAATTCTGGATAGGCTTGGCGATATTTATCCAAAAATTCCTGGGCTTCGGTTCTTTTGATTTTCAAATTTTGAGCTAAGCTAGTGGCTCCCATACCATATAAAATTCCAAAATTAATAGTCTTAGCAAAACTTCGCATTTCCTTAGTCACTTCTTCTGGTTTTACTGCATATACTCGCTGAGCGGTGGCTGTATGAAAGTCTATACCCTGTCTAAAAATCTCTAACATTGCCTGATCTTGAGACAGATGAGCTGCTAATCTTAACTCAATTTGAGAATAATCGCAAATCAATAATGTCCAATCCTCAGGAGCTACAAAACAATTTTTAATTTGCCGACCAAGTTCACTTCTAGCTGGAATATTTTGTAAATTGGGGTCGACTGAAGATAATCTACCTGTAGCTGCGATATTTTGCTGATAGGTCGTGTGTATTCTACCTCTATCATCCATAAGAGTTGGTAAGCTATCTATGTAAGTTGACTTTAATTTAGCCACTTCACGATATTGTAAAATCAAATCTACAATTTCAAATTCACCCCGCATAGCTTCTAGTGCTTGAGCTGAGGTAGAGACTTGCCCACTATTTGTTTTTTTAACTCCTTTTACTGAAAGTTGTAATTTATTGAATAAAATATCTGCTAATTGCTTTGGAGAATTAAGATTGAATTCCTTCCCAGACAGAGCATAAATATCTCTCGTCAAGGTAGCAATTTTACCCTCTACAAAGTTTTTGGTGGATTGCAGCTTAGAAGTATCGAACAATACCCCCTTAGCCTCCATTTTAGCCAATACAGTTAATAATGGCCTCTCAATCGTATTATAGACATCCTCAATATGTAGTGTTTTCATCTTATCTATAATCACCTGATATATCTGATGTAGACATAATTCTGGTTGAATAGAGTTATATTTTACTCCATAAGCACTACATACAGACTCCAGAGATAATTGTCTCTCTCCTGGATTAATTAAATAAGCCATAAGAACTACATCTTGTAGTTTAGCCTTTACATTTACTGGGCATAAGCTGCGAATAAGAGTCTTAATATCGGAACAAATTAAAATTTGGTCTGTCTGTAATAAATTTCTTAGTTCTGATTCTGTGATATTAGCTTTATCTAAATTGACATCTATTGCAATATATTCATCTTGTCTTGTATAAATTGCCAATAGTGAAGTAGTTAATTGATTGAGTTGATGATACTTATTATTCTCAACACCCTCAGTAAACACAAGTTCTTGATTTGACTGCCCCCAGAAACTAGCTTGAGTTTTGTGATTATCAGATTTTTCGAGTTGAGTATTAAGCTCTTTGACTAAAGAATAGAATTCAAAGTGTTTAAAAATTTCCTTTGCCTTCTCCACTGGAAAAGTATATGCAATAGAATCATGGACTACTTCTCCAATCGGAGCATCCAGGATAATAGTAGCTAATTCGCGACTAAAGAAAGCCTGCTCTTTATTCTGCTTAAGATTTTCAAAAATAGATTTAGTCAAAGCCTCTCTATTTTCCTTTTTAATATCATCGAACTTCTCATACTTATCTACAAAAGTATAAATATTCTCTAGAGTTTCAAATCTTTTTAATAAATTCACTGCTCGCATATCCCCAATTCCAGGAACTCCAGGAATATTATCCGAAGGGTCCCCTTTCAAACCCTTGAAATCACGAACTTGATTTGGATGAATTTGGTATTTTGCAATCACTGCTTCAGTATCAAAAATCACCGTATCATTGATGCTCTTTTTAAGGGTATAAACTGAAATTCTTGGTTTTACTAATTGCATTGTATCCATATCTCCGGTTACAATAACTAGTTCATTATTAGTCTTATCTGTTTGCTTAGCAATAGTTCCAATAATATCATCTGCCTCATAACCACTCAATTCTAAAACTGGGATATCGATAGCTTGTAATAACTCTTTAACCAATGGGATTTGGTCGTACAAATCTTGGTCAGCGGCTACTCGATTCGCCTTATATGCCTCAAATTGATTATGGCGAAAAGTATCCCCCGCCACATCGAAAGCCGCCAAGACAATATCCGGCTTAATATCCTTGATCACCTTCAGTAATAATTTGGCATACCCATACACAGCATTTACCATCACCCCATCAGCAGTACTAAAAGGAGGCAAAGCATGATAAGCCCTGTGAATCACCGCATTACTATCTAGAATTACAATTTTTTTACTCATATACGTTATTATAGCATAAATTAGATTAATGTAGGAAATTTCTAAAAAGAAAAAAGAGCTTCTGAACGAAACTCTTGTTATTGTTTTGGTATAAGCAATACTCCCTCATAGTGGCGATAATAATTAAAACAATATGAAGGTATCCCCATTTGCTCCTCTACTATTTGATCAATGTATAACGAATTCGAATTGACTAAATAATATTTATTAGGACAAGGATGTTTCCCATCTAAATTATTACTTTTATCATAAATAAATGGTATTTTATCTCCTATTATATTTCCTTTTATAATCAACTCTTCTATTTCAACTCTCCTACTGAATTTATAATCAGGATTATCTTCCACTGGAATACTTACTACCGCTAAAGCTGTTGCAAGCACAAAATAAATAAGTAGCCATTTTATGATTTGTAAAAATGTACCCAGTCCTACAGGGACAGCTTTTTCCATCAAAAATCTCCGAGAACATATTTAAAAAATATCATATTCCCCAAACTTTTTCAATGTTAATAACTATACAAACTCAATACCCAGTAGATTAAAATATATATCCCATATATCTCTTTTTAAGAGCTCATAGGAGGGACGAAATCCCTACAATTCATAATTTATAATTCATCATTCATAATTACAGCCTGCCCCCAATCTTTGAAAATAAGCTAATTTTATGGTATAATTATATTTAGTAAAATAATAATAACTCTATGGCTGGGCATAATAAATTCTCTAAAATTAAGCATAAGAAGGCAGCTACAGACAAGCTCAAGGCTCAAAATTTTTCTAAAGTAGTAAAACTTATTCAAATTGCAGCAAGAAAAGGCTCCACTGACCTCGCTATGAATCCTGAGCTAAGATTGGCTTTAGAAAAGGCTAAAGAAGTCAATATGCCTAAAGATAATATTAATCGAATTTTAGAAAAGGCTTCCAATACTAGTGGACAAGTGATTATGTATGAGGGTTTTGGTCTGGAAGGAGTTGGGATTTTAATCAAAACTTATACTGATAATCCTAATCGGACTGTGGCTGATTTAAGACATTTATTGTCTAAGAATGGAGGCGCCTTGGGAGCTAATGGTTCTGTAATTTGGATGTTTGAAGAAATTATTAGAGAGCAAGAGTATAAAGTTAATATTCCTACTACAATATCAGATGAAGCTCAAGAAAAATTAGATAATTTAGTAGGAACTCTAGAAGAACTAGATGACGTAGAGGAAATTTGGACTACAGCTTCAGTTTAGAGTATGTCTAACTCCGCACCATATCGCATATTGGGTATAGATCCAGGTACAGCTACTACTGGCTTTGGGATTATTGATACTAGTATATCTAAAGTTTCTCAAGTGGTAGACTATGGTGTTATTACTACAGAAGCTAATTTATCAGATTCTAAGAGACTATCAATTATAGATTCTGGTCTTAAACAGCTTATAGTAACGCATAGACCCAATATAATAGCGGTTGAAAAACTATTTTTCTTTCGCAATACCACTACTGTCATTACCGTAGCCCAAGCTCGTGGAGTTATACTTCTCAATGCTGAATTACATAATCTGCAATTATTCGAATTCACCCCGCTTCAAATCAAGCAAGCAATAACCGGTTATGGTAAAGCTCCCAAAGCTCAAATGCAACAAATGGTAGCGACCATATTGGGTCTCAAATCTATCCCCAAACCTGATGATGCTGCTGATGGACTCGCTGTGGCTCTGTGCTGTCAATCTAGTCTTGGATATTTACTCAAAACTTAAAGATTTTAATATCCCATTTTATGGGATACCAAAGTCATAGAAGTGGTATGAGAAAAAACATAAATAAAAATAATTTCTATAAGATTTAGTAACAATCTATAATATTTATATATCTTTTGTTGATTTTTATTTGGAATATATATTTATTAACTAATAACTCTAATTTATTCATCTGGGTTATTCATAATTTTATAATCCTCTGTTCCTGCTTTATAATGAATTAGCTTTCTATTTTTTATATTATCTGCTTGAATTAATATATCTACATAATTCCAAGCAGCTTCTATTTCATCAGCTCTTATAAATAAAGACTGATCAGCGTCAAGAATATCTTGTATGAGCTTTGTATAAGCTCCTTGACTTTTTTGTCCAAAAGACTCCTCATATGTAAAATTGAGCTTAACTGGTTGTATACACATTCCTTTACCTGGAAATTTAGCATTAACTGTATAATATACTTCTTCATTAGGCTGTATACTTATGACTAATTCATTCTTCTGAGGATTACAGCCCTCATCAATATGACTAAAGTACTTAAATCTTGGTTTGAAAGTGATTCTAACCTCAGCTTTAGTCTCAGACAATCTTTTACCTGTGGAAATATAAATTGGGACACCCTCCCATCTGAGATTGTCTATATAAGCAGTAAGCTGGACATAAGTTTCTGTTTTGGAATTAGAGTCTACTCCGTCTTCTTGAAGATACCCAACTTTATCTTCAGATGATATATATTGACCTAGAATGACATCTTTATTTTGAATTGCTCTTAAGGATTTGATTAACTTATGTTTTTCATCTCGAATATACTCGGCCTCCATGGTAACTGGAGCTTCCATAGCTATCAGAGCTAAAGTTTGTAATATATGATTCTGTAAAATATCTTTTATAATACCAGTTTTATCAAAATAATCAGCTCTTTTATCTATACCTCGCTCTTCCCAGACATCTATACTAATTGACTCTACATAATGATTATTCAAGAGTGGCTCAAACATACTGTTTCCAAATCTAAGAGCTAAGATATTTTGAATTGTTTCTTTTCCTAGGTAATGATCTACTCTATATATTTCTTCTTCTCTAAAATGTTGAGATGCTTTTTGATTCAAAGCCTGAGCTGATTGTAAATCTGACCCAAATGGTTTCTCAAAAACTAGTTTGTAAACTATATCTGGATGAGAATTTTTTATCTTTGCTAAAGTATTTATAACAGAATCAAAAGCCTGTGGTGGGATAGCCATATATAATATAATTTCATCTCCTGCTTGAATATTATATCTTATAAAAAAATTGTTTATAGTCTCAACTTTATCAAAATCTATTTTAATATATTGTAAATCTTTGATAAAATCTTTTTCCCCCTCAAATTGAGATAAACTATTGTGAACTAATTGCTGATATTCTTCTTGTGATAAATCTTTTCTACCCGCTCCCAAAAAATGAGTATCTGATATATATTTATTATAAGCAAAAATTTCAGCTAAAGCTGGGTATAACTTAGTTATCGCCAAATCTCCAGTAGCTCCTGTAATAATAAAATATTTCATCCTAATTTAATCTCAGCTATTATTATGATACCAGACTACTCTAGATAAAAGTTATTGTCAAATATCAAGTGTATATGTTATAGACCTAGAGCTTCATCAGAATAAATATTTTCTTCTAAATCTTGGTCTATAGACTGTATTTCTGATTCTATTAAATCTGCTTCTATATTAGTGTTCTCACTTACTGGAGTGGTTTCTAATATATTGTCTGGGCTGACAGATGACTCAATTGTATTGATTGTATCAACATTTACTTCCTCAACCATACTATCTGTTTCTGTTTGATACATCCGATACACACTCACAGCCCCAATCACTAGAGAGAAAAACACTAAAAACACAACTAATCCCCATAATAGTGGCCTAGTCACAACTTCTTTATTTAGAATATCATTAGATTTATTATTAGTTGAGGCTTGGTTACTAGAGTTAATACTATTAATAGGTGTAGCTTCCTCAGGAGTAAAAGAAGTTAATTTGGCATTACTATTTAATTCTTGATTATCCATATTAGTATTTTATTGATTATTATTCTAAGACTTGATTATAATTTGTAGTTGAAGTAACTGAGGAGTCGGTAGTACTTGGAGCTATTATCTGTGTCTGGGGCTTTATGATCCTCAAATATGGTATAATTGTATCCTTAATATACATTCTAATCTCCTTATCTTTGGCTATAATTAATTGTAGTTTTTCTTTTCTAGTATCTACTTCGGTTGATAACTGCTCTTTATTATTACAAAATTCACCTGTATTAGATTTAGTTCCAAATAATTGTATATAATCTTGGTTTAATGTATTAAGAGCATTGATTTTAGACCTTAATTCTACGAAATAAGAGTTATAGGTTGCAACATCAACTCCCTTTTCAGCTAATTTAGTTGAAACTGTTTCTAATCTAGTTGTAATTTGATTATATTTAACAATTCTACCTTGTGATTTGGACTTAAATTTATTCTGATGTTCGACGATTTTCATCCCAACATTCTCACATCGCTCTTTAATTCTCTGAGTTCTTTGTTCTTGATTAGAAGCTACATTAGCTTCTCTTTTCTCCATATTAGATGTTCTTATCCCAGCATTCTGAGTTGGCATATCTTGATTTTCAGTATTTCTAGCTTTGGAATTTGAATTAGTTCTAGCAGGTCTTTCTTTTGTTTGTGGAGCTTCCATCATTATTGGAGTCATATCATCTTTCACAGGCTCAGTATTTGGCTCTTGAGCTATTACAACTCCACTTATTGCTACTACTGATACTAAAATTGAGAGGCTAGAAACTAATGCAATTTTAGATAATTTATTCATATTGATGTTAATTTATACTTATATAAAAATTATATCATTTGGTGTTTTTTTGTCAAATAAAATTATATACCTAGTGCTTCTCTTAATTCATCGCTAACTTTCCAAGGTGGACTAAAAGTCAACTCTATATTAATAACTTTGGGATTTAATATAGATAATGCTGTTTTCAACTCTTCTTGCATTTTACCTCCAAAAGGACAAAGCGGTGTGGTATATGTCATTAATATATTAATTTCATTGTCTACTGTAATTTCAATATTATAAATTAAACCCAAAGTATAAATGTCCAGATGCACTTCTGGATCTTGAATGGTCTGGCAAACCGATATTACTTTCTCTTTTGTAATCATTGTATAATTTTAATCATTAAATCCTTTCTTTTGTAATTTATATAGTATATTTTTATCTCCCTCTTCTACTATCACCCCATTTTTAATAACTGTCACCCTGTCTGGATTTGCTGACAATTGACCTAAGTGAGTAATAATCAAAAAAGTCATACCCTCCTTAGATAATTTTTCTAATTCTTTTACCATTAATTTAGTAGCGTCTATATCTAAACCTGAATCAGGCTCATCCAAAATTGCTAATTTGGGCTTTAAAATAATCAATTGCAATAACTCTAATCGTTTTCTCTCTCCACCTGAAAACCCATCATTAACATAGCGAGATAAAATTTCGGATTTCAAACCTAATTTCTGAGCCTCCACCAATACTTGTTTTCTAAAATCTAAGACATTAATCTGTCCATACAGAGACTGATAAGCATTCTTGAGTAAACTTAAAACAGTTACTCCTTTAATAGCTGGGGGATATTGCATGGACAAGAACAAGCCTAGCTTTGCTCTTTTATCTGGGGCAAGTGTTGCAATATTTTGTCCTTCAAAAAAAATTTCACCATTTATATCATATTCTGGATAACCCATTATAGACAATACTAGAGTGCTTTTGCCACTACCATTTGGCCCCATAAGATAATGAATATCTCCTTTTTTAATTTCAATCGATAAATTATCAATAATAATTTTTGCATCTTTTTGAATTGTAATGTTTTGTAATTTTAGCATAAATATTAACTCCAAATTTGTATTATTCTACCACTTCTTGAGCCGTTCGTAAAGCAAGACTAACACATTTAACTCGAGTTGACTCTATCTCTAGACCTAACCACTCATATAGCTGCTCAATTGAAATTTGTTGCAATTCTTGTAAAGTTAATCCTTTTAGCCTCTCTGTTGTAACTGAAGCCCCTGTAATACATAAAGCACACCCAATTCCATCAAAAGTAATGTCTTTGATTACTCCATCTTTAAGAATAATATAGATCCAGATATCATCCCCACAGTTGGCATTATGTCCGTGTAATTTATGAGTGGGAGTATCTAAAACCCCTTTATTAAGAGGGTTGCGGTATAAATCTAAAATATATTCTCTATATATATCATCCATAATTATTTAAATTTAATATAAATTTTATCCAAAATTTGCATTAAAGCATCAATTTCAGACTGAATATTATACACCCCAAACGTAACCCTTGTACTACCAGCTATTTTAAGAATTTCTGTAATACCACTAGCACAATGCTGTCCTGACCTCACACAGATATTCTCCTTTGCTAATAAATAAGCTATATCATGAGTGTGAATATTATCTATAACAAAAGAAAAACAAGCAATTCTCGTCTGCTCTGCTCCTCCGCCTAACACTTTGAGCCAAGGCCGTAAAGAAACTTGCTCCCACATATATTTTACAATACTCTGCTCATGAGTTTGAATATAATCCCAACCTATACTTTGAATCCAATCCATGGCTCTAGCCAGTCCAATAACTTCAGCAATAGGCGGGGTTCCTGCCTCAAACCTTTGGGGAATAGGAGCGTATTCTATAGTATCTAAATTTACATAATCTACCATATCACCACCAACGCGAGTAGGTGTCAACCTCTCCAAAAGATCATAATCAACCCACAAAACACCAGCTCCAGTTGGTCCATAAAGTTTATGTCCCGAAAAAGCATAAGCATCAACCCCTAAATCCTTCATAGAAACAGGAATATGTACTACCGCTTGAGCTCCATCTACTATACATAGAGCTCCTTTTTGATGAGCCTTATCTGCAATAGCTTTGACATTGTGAATAGTCCCAAGGACATTAGATATATGGCCAATTACAACGATAGCTGTATTATTATCTATAGTATTGATTAAAGCCTCTTCATCTAATACACCATCTTTGAGATAAATATATTTTATTTCTAGATTACATTTACGGGCTAATTCCCGCCAAGGGAGCATATTACTATGATGTTCTGTGACAGGAATTATAATATTTTGACCATCTTTAAGGAGAGAAGCCAACATCTCAGACAACATATTAAGTCCATCTGTAGCCCCTTTAGTAAAAATAATTTCCTCCATACGATTAGCTCCAATAAAATCTGCTACTTTTTGTCTTGATTTCTCATATTCAGTAGTAGCTTTCTCTGAAATATCATAAATACCCCGATGAATATTGGCTCTATACTCATTATAATATTCATTCATAGCATCCAATACCGGCTTTGGAGTAAGAGTAGAAGCTCCCGAATCAAGATATGTGATTCTAGAGTTCAAAATTGCAAAATCTAAGCTAATTGTTTGTAAAGTATCGTCCATATGGATTTATTATACTAGATATGCTATAATAAGTGTATAGTAAATATCAAATTGTATGTCTGAATTTTATCGACCACCACAAGAAATACCAGAAGATAAGGAAAAGTTTGAAGAACAGATAGCAAAGGCAACTAATGATAATACTGTTGATAAATTGGTTGAACAAAAAGCTCAGGAAATTTTATCTGAGATGAGGAAGGATAATGAAATCAATAACAGAACAGAAAACCTTGATCTCATATTGGATAAGTATGTTCCCTTTTTATTAACAGGAAATAATCTAAGTTCAGAAAACATTAATAATATTAGCAATGTTTTATATTCAGAAATACAAGACCTTGAAGAGATATCTAATCAAGATAAAAGTATAGAGTTTATCAATTATATATTAGATAGAATTCGAAAAGTTACCCCCAAAATCAATGAATCTTTAGAAACACTAGAACAAGCTAGTTTAGAAGCTAAAAATCATCTAGTTATAGACTACAAAGCGAGATTATTAGACTATAAGAAAGAATTATTATTATTAGAGGAACAGCTAACATATCATCTAAATCAAGATCCTTTTGTGAAAGACAAGAATATTAAATACTCCTTAGATAAATATAGAGCTTACAGAGCAAAATTAGAAGGATTAGAATCAAATTCAAATGAAATACCTGATATAAAAGGAGTTATGGACTTATATGCCCAACATATAAAAAATCAATTTTCAAATAGTCCAGAAAAATATGGTGTCGGAAAAGCAAAATCGTTTAAATTAGATATTAACAAATT
>Ga0209288_10000090_pt1 | contig 28485 bp, 31 predicted proteins | sample PPLLaktember2015_4_FD_187261 | JGI IMG/M metagenome (GOLD analysis project Ga0209288, IMG submission 187261) | Freshwater sediment microbial communities from Prairie Pothole Lake near Jamestown, North Dakota, USA - PPLs Lake P8 Core (1) Depth... | ecosystem: Environmental > Aquatic > Freshwater...
CGCCAGCGATTCGACACCTACGGCGCCGAGAACCTGGTCGGCTCGACCCCCGACACGGCCGATGCATTCGGTGCCGCGCAGCGTGCGCGCTGGGTGCCCGCCGTACGTGCGATGGGCATCAAGACCGACTGACGCACGTCGGCGGACCGATCACGAACCACCCGCACGACCCGCACGGGCAGACGCCCGAGGAGCCTCGCCCGCATGGACCCGCAGACCCCCTTCGACGGCCCGGCACTCGCCGCCGAACTCGAGCGCCTGCTCAAGCTGCGCGCGATCCCGATCGCGATGAAGCGCTTCGCGGACGCCGCGACCATGGCGGCGATCCCCAAGATCCGCCGGCCGAAGTCGATCCACACCACCGACCAGATCGTCGCGCAGGCTGCCCGACTGGGCTGGACCGTCGGCATCACCGGCGACGACCTCGTCGGCGCGCAGTGCCGCGCGGTGGTGGGCCTCGGCCCCGCCGACGACGAGTGGAAGTCGGGCAAGTCGATGGTCGGCGTCTGGTACGCCACGCCCGAGGACGCGCACGCGCACCAGTCGGCGATGCACATCCCGGGACGCGCCGCCGCGCTCGCCGTCTCGCCGCTCGCCTCGGGCCGGCTCGACCCGCCGGACATCGCGATGTTCTACGCCACGCCGGGCGCGATGATCTACTTCGTCAACGGCCTGCAGTGGAGCGGCTACAAGCGCTTCGACTGGAGCATCGTCGGCGAGTCCTCCTGCGCCGACTCCTGGGGCCGCGCGCTCGCCACCGGCACGCCGAGCCTGTCGATCCCGTGCTTCGCCGAGCGCCGCTACGGCGGCGTGCTCGACGACGAGATGCTGATGGCGCTGCCGCCGTCCTACCTGCCCAAGGCGATCGCCGGCATGCACGCGCTCGCGAAGAACGGCTTCCGCTATCCGTTCCCGCAGTACGGCATCCAGCAGGACGTTCGCGACGGGATGGCGGCGAGCTATCCTTCGCGAAAGGAGACGACATGACCGAGCACGACCGCTTCCGCGCCGCACGCGACCTGCTGCTCGCGCACCGCACCGACCTCGATGCCGCCCGCGCCGCGTTCGCGTGGCCCGCGCTCGAGCGCTTCAACTGGGCGACCGACTGGTTCGACACGGTGGCCGCCGGCAACGATGCGCCGGCGCTGCACATCGTCGAGGAGTCCGGCACCGAGGCGAAGCTGAGCTACGCCGAGCTGTCGCGGCGCTCGACCCAGGTCGCGAACTTCCTGTCGGGCCTGGGCGCGAAACCGGGCGACCGGATGCTGCTGATGCTGGGCAACGAGGTCCCGCTGTGGGAGACCATGCTCGCGGCGATCAAGATCGGCGTGGTCGTCATCCCAGCGACGCTGCTGCTGTCCGGACCCGACCTCGCCGACCGCCTCGCGCGCGGCCGCGTGCGCTGGATCCTCACCAACGCGACCGGCGCGGCCCGCGTCGCCGAGACGCCGGGCGAGGCGCTCGCCGGCGTCGGCCGCATCCTCGCCGGCCCCGCGGGCCGCGACGCGGCGGGCAAGCCGCCGGCCGGCTGGATCGACTACCGCGACTCGGAGCAGGCGCCGACCGTGCTGGCCGCCGCCGCGCCGCTCGGCGTCGACGAGCCGCTGCTCGAGTACTTCACCTCGGGCACCACGTCCAAGCCCAAGCTCGTCCGACACTCGCGCCAGAGCTACCCGGCCGGGCACCTGAGCACGATGTACTGGCTCGGCCTGCAGCCGGGCGACGTGCACTGGACGATCAGCTCGCCGGGCTGGGCCAAGCACGCCTGGAGCTGCTTCTTCGCGCCGTTCAACGCGCAGGCCTGCGTGTTCATCTACAACTACGCGCGCTTCAGCGGCCCGGCGGTGCTCGACACCGTGGTGAAGCACGGCGTGAAGACGCTGTGCGCGCCGCCCACCGTCTGGCGCATGCTCATCCAGGAGAAGCTCGGCGACTGGAAGACCTCGCTGCGCGAGGCGATCTCGGCCGGCGAGCCGCTGAACCCCGAGGTCATCGAGCAGGTGAAGGCCGCCTGGGGCCTCGAGATCCGCGACGGCTTCGGCCAGACCGAGACCACCGCGATGGTCGGCAACCCGCCGGGCCTGCCGGTCAAGGCCGGCTCGATGGGCAAGCCGCTGCCCGGCTACCCCGTGGTGCTGCTCGACCCGGACGGCAAGCCCGGCGACGAGGGCGAGATCTGCATCGACCTCTCGAGGCGGCCGGTGTCGCTGATGCAGGGCTACGCCGACGACACCGACAAGACCGCCGAGGCGATGCGCGACGGCTTCTACCACACGGGCGACGTCGGCTCGCGCGACGCCGACGGCTACATCACCTACGTCGGCCGAGCCGACGACGTGTTCAAGGCCTCGGGCTACCGGATCAGCCCCTTCGAGCTCGAGAGCGCGCTGATCGAGCATCCGGCGGTGGCCGAGGCCGCGGTCGTGCCCTCGCCCGATCCGGTGCGCGGCTTCGTGCCCAAGGCCTACGTGATCCTGGCGCCCGGCCATGAGCCGAATGCCGAGACTGCACGCGCGATCTTCGGCTTCCTGCGCGGGCGCGTGTCGGCCTACAAGATGATCCGCCGCATCGAGTTCTCCGACCTGCCCAAGACCATCAGCGGCAAGATCCGCCGCGTCGAGCTGCGCGGCCAGGAGAAGGGGCGACCCGACGCGGGCGCGCGCAACCCGCAGGAGCACCTCGAGGAGCAGTCGCGCTGACCGCGCGCCGCCGACCATGACGACGACCCCGGATTCACCGATCACCGATCCCCGCTTCGACGCGGTCGAGGCCGCGATGCGCCGTCAGGTGGACGGCGGGCTGCTCGCCGGCGCCTCGTGGGCGATCCTGCGCGGGCGCGAGGTGGTCGACACGCGCTGCATCGGCATGGCCGACATCGAGGCGGGCATCCCGCTGCGCCGCGACCACCTGTTCCGCGTGTTCTCGAACACCAAGCTGTTCACGTCGTGCGCGGTGCTGGCGCTGGTCGAGGACGGCCGGATCGGCCTCGACGACCCGATCGGCACGCACATCCCCGAGCTCGCGTCGCTGCAGGTGCTGCGACCCGGCGCGACGCGGCTCGACGACACCGAGCCCGCGCGCCGGCCGATCACGGTGCGCCACCTGCTGTCGCATTCGTCGGGGCTGTCGTACGGCCTGCTCGACCCCGGCACGCTGCTGTACCGCGCGTACAGCGAGCGCCGCGTGCTCGGCGACGGCCGCTCGCTCGCCGAGCTGGTCAAGACGCTCGCGACGCTGCCGCTCGCCTACCACCCGGGCGAGTCCTGGGAGTACTCGATCGCCATCGACGTGCTCGGACACCTGATCGAGGTGACCACCGGGCAGCGGCTGGGCGAGTTCTTCCGGAGCCGGATCCTCGAACCGCTCGGCCTGCGCGACACCGGCTTCGTGATCCCCGAGTCCGAGCGATCGCGGCTCGCGGCGCTCTACGTCGGCGTCGACCTGCTCGATCCGACGAAGCCCGGGCTGCGCCGCCTGGACGACACGCCCTACCCCGGCGCGTACACCAAGGCCATGCCACGCCAGTCCGGCGGCGGCGGCCTGGTGTCCTCGCTCGGCGACATGACCGCGCTGGTTCAGGCGCTGGTGCCGGGCGGCCCGACGCTGCTGCGGCCCGAGACCCTCGAGGCGATGCGTGCCGACCAGCTCGCCGACGGGGTCTGCGTGAGCTTCCCGATGACCGGCCCGGTGCGCGGCAAGGGACACGGGCTCGCGGGCGCGGTGACGCGCTCGCCCTCGCCGCTCGATCCGCCGGGCTCCACGGGCGCGATCCAGTGGGGCGGCATGGCCGGCACCCACTGGTGGATCTCGCCTGACCAGGGACTCGCGGCGGTGCTGATGACGCAGCGCCACATGGGCTTCTGGAACCCGTACTGGTTCGAGTTCATGAAGCGGGTGTGCGCCGCGGCCTGAGGCGCGCTCAGCCGCGGTCGCCGCTCACCACGCGACCGCTCGGGAAGTCGATCGTGAAGGCGGTGCCGCTGCCCAGGCATGCGGCCACCGGCAGCAGCGTCGCGGCCGTCTGGCCGAAGGGCGCCACCGTCGCCGCGGCGGCCGCGCGCACCGCGTCCTCGGCGGTGCCGGCGGGCACGTTGGTCACGCAGGCGAGCGGCGCGCCGCCGGTGAGCTGGGCGAGCGCCGGATTCGCCCACGGCACCGCATACCGCAGCGAACCCGCCGCCTCGACGAGGGCGGGCGTCACCGGCGTCGGCGGCGGCCGACCGAAGTCGAGCCCGATCGCCTGCGACCAGGCCGATGCGTTCGAAGCCAGCCCTGAGCCGGGGTTCGCGACGATCACGCGGCGGATGCCGGCGCGAAACGCGACGAGCTCCTCGTGCAGCGTGCCCGCGGCCATCCGGGCGGCGAGTTCGGCGAGCGCGGCGTCGAGCGCGGCGGCGGGCCGGCCGCGCTCGGCCATCCAGCCGCGCACGCCGGCGTTCACCAGCCCGTAGCGCGTCGTCGCGTCGAGCCCCGACACCTGAGGCTGCGTGAGGTCGGCCGGCCGGATGCGCTCGATCCCGGTCACGCCGAAGCTGCGCTCGACCTCGGCCTTCGCCGCGGCCAGCGGCTCGGCGCGCAGCCCGCCGAGGGCCTGCGCGCGCACCACCGCGAGCTCGGTCAGTGCGCTCACCTGCAGGTCCCGACGGCTCTCCGGTCCGTCGAAGGCGAGCGCTCCGCGCAGCCGCGAGAGCGGCACGCGCACCCCGGGATCCGCCTCGTCGGCATAGGCACCCTGTGTGGCCTCGACCAGGAGCAGCGCCGCGCGCCGGGGCATCGTCAGGGCATACGCGCCGTCGGCGCCCGAATCGGTGCAGGTGGTGGTCGCCGCGTCCACCGCGCCGTCGACCAGCCAGCTCGCGCAGACCCGCGCGCCGGACACCGGCCCCTTGGTCACCGCGCCCGCGAAGGTCACCGGCTGGGTGGCGGGGTCGGGGGTGACGTCGACCGAGCCGCCGCCGCAGCCGGCCAGGGCGGTCGCGACGGCGAGCGCGAGCCCCGCGGCGCGCAGGGCACGCAGGGCGCTGGAGTCACGGGCGTCACGGAAGGCATCGGAGGAGGGGAGGCGCGTCATGACCGTAACGGTACCGGTGATCGATGCCCGTCGACTACCGACACGTGCGGGCCGCGACGCAGGACGCGTCGACCCCGGCTTCTGCAACGTCGAGGTCAGCATCGTCTTCGACGCGGCGGCCTGGAAGAGGCTCACGCCCGCGCAGCGCGAGTTCCTGGAGACGCAGCGTGTGTGGCTGGAGCGCACGAACCTCGAGAGCGCGGCGCGCGACGTGACCACCGAGCGCGCGCGGCAGCAGGCGGCGGGCATCCAGACGCTGCGCTGCTCGCCGGCCGACGAGCAGCGCTACCTCAAGCTCGCGAACGACGGCGCCTGGGACGCGATCGCCGAGGCGAGCCCGAAGCACGGGCCGAAGCTGCGCGAGCTGTTCGGGCCGAAGTGAGACGGCGCGGCCGTCGACAGCGCCCGGGCCGGACCGGCGCGCGGCCGATCGGCACCGGGCCGGCGGCCGCTCAGGCCACGCGCCGCCCGGCCACCCAGGTCTGCATCACCGCCGCCTGCGCGCCGCGCGGGCGCACGTGGATCAGGTCGGCGCGCCGACCCGGTGCGATCTCCCCGCGGTCGGGCAGCCCGACCGACAGCGCCGGTGCGCGGCTGACCGTCCCGACCGCGGACGGCAGCGACCAGCCATCGGCGCGCAGCCGAAGCACCGACATCAGCAGGCTCGACGGCACGTAGTCCGACGATACGATGTCGAGCAGCCCGAGACGGGCGAGCTCGCCGGCCGACACGTTCCCCGAATGCGAGCCGCCCCGCACGAGATTCGGCCCGCCCATCACGATCGACATGCCGGCCTCGCGCGCCGCGCGCGCCGCCTCGACCGTGGTCGGGAACTCGGACATCACGATGCCTTCGTCGCGGGCCTGCTCGACGTGCCAGACCTCGGTGTCGTCATGGCTTGCGACCGGAACGCCGCGGGCACGCGCCGCCTCGACGACCGCACGCCGGTTGGCGTCGGCGTGGGCCTCGTGCTCGAGGTGCTGCTCGGCGAGCATCGCGCTGAAGCGCTCCTCGGTGTATCGGCCGTTGCGCTCCATGTACTGCCGGTATCTCGCGAGGTCGCGCCACTGCCGCTGGCCCGGGGTGTGGTCCATCACCGAGACCAGCCGCAGGTCCGGCCGGTCGACGTTCAGCATGAACCGCTCGAGCACATCGGCGGTCGCCAGCTCGCAGCGCAGGTGCAGCAGGTGCTCGACCCGCAGCACGCCGTCCTCGCGGCAGCGCTGCAGGCCCTCGATCGCGGTGTCCTGCATCAGCGAGCGCCCGCCGCCGAGATCGCGGCTGCCGATCACCACCGCGTCGAGCACGGTCGTGATGCCGGCGCCGGCGCACTGCGCGTCGTGCACGACGGTCGCCGCATACGCGTCCCAGAGTACGCCCGGGCGCGGCAGCATGTGCTTCTCTAGGTTGTCGGTGTGGACCTCGACGAAGCCGGGCAGCAGCCAGTCGCCACCGAGGTCGGTCGCGCCGGGCGTCGCGGTCGCGCCCCGGCCGACCGTTCGGATCGTGCCGCCGGCGACGACCACGTGGCCGACGAAGGCCTCGTCGGCGGTGACGATCAGGGCGTTGGCGAAGACGGTCTCGTCGCTCATGCCTGGGCTCCGTGGCCGCGGGCCGCGGCGCGGTGCGAGGCCACCTCGAACGCACGGGTGACCAGTGCGGCACGCACCGCCTCGTCGTGGAAGATGCCGACGACCGCCGTCCCGCGTGCGAGCGCCTCGCGGATCAGCGCCACCACCACGTCGCGGTTGGCCGCATCGAGCGAGGCGGTCGGCTCGTCCAGCAGCAGCACCTCGCGCGGGGCGATCAGCCCCCGGGCCACGTTGACCCGCTGCTGCTCGCCCCCTGAGAACGTCGCCGGCGGCAGCCGCCACAGCGCCTCGCCGAGGTTCAGACGGGCCAGCAGCCCGCGCGCCCGGTCGAGCGCTTCGGCCCCGTCGCAGCCCAGCCGGCGCAGCGGTTCGGCGACCAGCGATTCGGCCGGCACGCGCGGGATCACCCGCAGGAACTGCGACACGTAGCCGAGCCGGGTCCGCCGCGCCTCGACGACCTCGCGCGGCGGCGCGGCCACGAGGTCGAGCCAGCCGGCGTCGACGCGCAGCCGGACCGTGCCGGCGGACGGCGCGTAGTTGCCGTACAGGCAGCGCATCAGCGTGCTCTTGCCGCTGCCGGACGGCCCGGCGAGGGCGACGCATTCGCCGGCCCGCAGGTCGAGGTCGACCCCGGCGAAGACCGGCAGCGCCACGCCGCCGCGGTGGTGGAGCACGAAGGTCTTGGCGAGGCCGCGGACACGCAGGCGCAGCGCGTCGTCGTCCGGGCGGACGGTCTCGGCGGACGCGGGATCGGGTGCGGACCTCACGGCTGAAGCACCGAGGTGACGAGGAGTTGCGTGTACGGATGCTGCGGATCGTCGAGCACCCGGTCGGTCAGGCCCTGCTCGACCACCGCGCCGTCCTTCATCACCAGCATCCGCTGCGCGAGCAGTCGCGCCACGGCGAGGTCGTGCGTGACGATCACGCAGGACAGTCCCAGATCGTCGACCAGCGAGCGCAGCAGATCGAGCAGGCGCGCCTGCACGGACACGTCCAGCCCCGATGTCGGCTCGTCCATGAACACCAGCCGCGGCCCGGTCACCAGGTTGCGGGCGATCTGGAGGCGCTGCTGCATGCCGCCCGAGAAGCGCTCGGGCGTGTCGTCGACGCGGCCCGGATCGAGCTCGACCCGCGACATCCAGTCGCAGGCGGTGGCACGAAGCCGCCCGTAGTGCGACGCGCCCAGCGCCATCAGCCGCTCGGCGACGTTCGCCCCGGCGGACACGGTCATCCGCAGGCCGTCGCGCGCGTGCTGCTCGACGAAGCCCCAGTCGGTCCGGGCGAGCGTGCGTCGCCGCTGCTCGGAGAGCGTCGCGAGATCCACGGCCGCCGTGCCGCCGGCGTCGTCGCGCAACGCGTAGCGGACCGTGCCGGCGTCCGGCGGCACGCGCTGCGCGAGCAGGTTCAGCAGCGTGGTCTTGCCCGAGCCGGACTCGCCGACCACGGCCAGCACCTCGCCCGGCCACAGGTCGAAGCCGACGTCGCGGCACGCCCAGCGCGCGCCATAGCGCTTGCCCAGCCCACGGGCCGACAGCAGCGGCGGCGGGGACGGCGGCAGTGACGGCGGCGAATGGGTGCCGGCGCTCATGCCGAACCGTCCGAGCCGACGTGGCCGGCCTCGCGCCGCTCGCGGCAGTGGTCGCTGTCCGAGCAGACGTGGCGGCGCGTGCCGGCGTCGTCGACGATCAGCTCGTCGAGGAAGCTGTCCGTCGCCGCGCACAGCGCGCAGGCCTGCGGCCAGCGCTGGACCTCGAACGGATGGTCCTCGAAGGCGAGGCTCTCGACCGTCGTGTACGGCGGGATCGCGTGGATCCGCTTCTCGCGGCCGGCTCCGAAGAGCTGCAGCGCCGGGCTGCGGTGCAGCTTGGGATTGTCGAACTTCGGGATCGGCGAGGGCGACATCAGGTACCGGCCGTCGACCCGGACCGGGTAGTCGTAGGTGGCGGCGATCGCGCCCAGATGCGCGATGTCCTCGTAGAGCCGCACGCTCATCAGCCCGTAGTCGGCGAGCGCGTGCAGTCTGGCGGTCTCGGCGCGACGCGGTTCGAGCCGGAACAGCGGCTCGGGCTGCGGCACCTGGAACACCATGATCTGCCCGTCGCGCAGGGGGCGTTCGGGGATCCGGTGCCGGGTCTGGATCAGGGTCGCGTCGGCGGTGCGCGTGGTGGTCGCCACCCCGGTGGTGCGCGCGAAGAAGCGGCGGATGTTGACCGCGTTCACGGTGTCGTCGGAACCCTGGTCGATCACCTTGAGCACGTCCTCGCGGCCGATGATCGCCGCGGTGACCTGGATGCCGCCGGTGCCCCAGCCGTAGGGCAGCGGCATCTCGCGGCTGCCGAAGGGCACCTGGTGGCCGGGGATCGCCACCGCCTTGAGGATCGCCCGGCGCACGTGACGCTTGGTCTGCTCGTCCAGGAACGCGAAGGTGTAGCCCTCGGCGGTGGGGGCGGCGCTCACGGACGGTCTCCTTCGCGCCCGGCGCGCAGCCGGCGCACCAGCTCGAGCTCGGCCTGGAAGTCGACGTAGTGCGGCAGCTTCAGGTGCTGCACGAAGCCGGACGATTCGAGGCTGTCGCCGTGCGACAGCACGAACTCCTCGTCCTGCGCGGGCGCGGTCACCGGTTCGCCGAGCTCGCGGGCGCGCAGCGCGCGGTCCACCAGCGCCATCGACATCGCCTTGCGTTCGCACTCGCCGAACGCGAGGCCGTAGCCGCGCGTGAACTGCGGCGGCACCTCGTGTCCGCCGTGGAACTGGTTGATCATCTGGCACTCGGTGACCGTGATCTCGCCGAGCTCGACCGCGAACCCCAGTTCGTCCGGCACGAACTCGACCGTGACCTCCCCCATGCGGATCTCGCCGGCGAACGGGTGGCTGCTCGCATAGCCGCGCTGCGTCGAGTAGCCCATCGCCAGCAGCCAGCCCTCGTCGGCGCGGGCGAGCACCTGCAGACGCGCGTCGCGGCCGGCCGGAAAGCCCATCGGCTCGCGGGTCACGTCGAACGGTTCGGGGGCGGGCTCGGGCTCGGCGCCAGGCGCGATGGCCGCCGCGCGCTCGGGCTCGACCAGCCCCTCGCGACCCAGCAGGTCGAGCACACGCGGCATCGTGCGGTCGACCGGAACGTCCTCGGGCGCGACCGGCGCGGGACTGCCTTCCGCGGCGAGCGCGAAGTCGAGCAGCCGCTGCGTGTAGTCGGGCGTGGGGCCGAGCACCTGCCCGCCCGGAAGGTCCTTGAAGGCCGCCGAGATCCGCCGGCGGATCGCCATCGTGCCGGTGTCCAGGGGCCGCGCGGCACCCAGCCGCGGCAGCGTGGTCCGGTAGGCGCGCAGCAGGAACACCGCCTCGTACAGGTCGCCGCTCGCCTGCTTGATCGCGAGCGCGGCGAGGTCGGGGTCGTAGAGCGATCCTTCGGTCATCACCCGGTGCACGCCGAGGCGGAGCTGCTCGCGAATCTGCGCGACGCCGAGCTCGGCCAGCGCCGGGTCGCCACGCCGCGCCGCCGCCAGCAGTCCCCAGGAGTGCTCGATCGCGGTCTCGCCGCCCTTCACCGACACGTACACCGTCAGCCTCCATCCGCGGGCGACACCCGCGTGGTGCGCGGCAGCCCGACGATCGCGTCGCCCGCCACCAGGACCAGGTCGACCCCGCTCGGGAAGCGCGCATGGTTGTCGGCCCACTGCGCCCAGAACCCGTCGGGCAGACCCGCCGGTGCCAGCGTGACCGGCGCCGCGAGCCCGGGTCCGCTCGCACGCATCGGCATGCCGCCTTCGAGCGCGGGAAGCTGCACGATCAGCGTGGCCGAGCGCTCCGGCGCCTCGTCGGTGCCGAGCGCGAAGTCGGCGAGGCGCGCGCCCTCGCGACCGAGTGCTGCCGGCTCGACGACCAGCGCGAACACCGCCGCATCGCGTCGCGCCGCGACCGGTGCGCCGCTGTGGAAGCGCAGCCAGGCAGACGCGTCGGCCCCCTCCCACCAGACCGGCGTCTCGGGATCGGTGAGTGCGAGCAGCAGCGCCGCGGCCGCAGGGGCGAGCCCCGGCACTTCGGGCGCGACCGCGGGGCAGCAGACCGCCGCCGCCGGCCGGGACAGCGCGGTCAGCAGGGCCCGGAACACCGCCTGCGCGCCGCCTTGCGGATCGGCGAGCCCGGGCGGGAGGTCGTCCATCGGCGCCCCTGCGTTCATTCGCCGCGCACCGACGTGAAGAACTCGACCCGGCTCGAACCGGCCCGCGCCGCTGCCGCCTCGCGCTGCCGCGCCTGCACGCCGCGCAGCGGTTCGATCAGGCCCGGCTCGAGCCGATCCCGATAGGCCGGCACCTGCAGCAGTGCATCGAGCACTGCCACCAGCTCGGCCTTGCGGGCGTCGCGACCCAGCACGTGTCCGCTGCCCACCGGTCCGTCGGCCAGCCGCACCGCGCACCGGGTGACCGTCGCCTCGCCGAGATTGAAGGCGTCGCCGCCGCCGCCGATCCGCCCGCGCAGCATCACCATGCCGATCTCCGGGCGCCGCAGCAGCGACCAGCGCTGCGACGGGGCCCACCGCGCGAGACCCTCCTCCAGCTCGAGCGTCGCGGCACGGGCCAGCACCGAGAGCCAGGCCTGTCGCGGTGCGACGTCCTCGGCCGCCGTGCCGGGATCGGGCGGAGTCATCTGTCTGTCTCAACGAGTGTGTAGGCTCGCCAGCCTCGCGATCCAACAAGTCACGACCATGACAGTCGGCTGCCTGCCGCACGTTTCCCGGCACGGGTGCTGCGGTGCGGCCGCCCTCCGGGGGCGTCGCGTCACGCTCGCGGCAGTCGGGGGGCGACCGTGACCGAGCCGACGCCGAGCGCGTCACCGCGCTGGGCGGTCTACTTCGCACCGGCCGCGGGCAGCCCGTGGTGGCGGTTCGGCAGCACCTGGCTCGGGCGCGACGAGATCGCCGATCGCCCGGTCGCACAGACCCCGCCGCCCGCAGGCATCGACGGGGCACGCTGGACCGCGATGACCGAGGCGCCGCGCCGGTACGGCTTCCACGCGACGCTGAAGGCCCCGTTCCGGCTCGCCGACGGCGTGAGCGCGGCGGACCTCCGGGCGGCCCTCGCCGCGACCGCCGACCGCCTGCGGCCCGTGCCGCTCGGGGCGCTGGTGCCGCGGGTGTTCGACGGCTGGGTCGCGCTGACCGCGCCGCACGCCGACGAGCCGCTCGCCGAGCTCGCCGCCGCCTGCGTGGTCGAGCTCGATGCGCTGCGCGCACCGCTGTCAGCGGACGAGCTCGCACGTCGACGCCCGCACAGCCTGGATGCGCGGGGGCGCGAGCTGCTGCTGACCTATGGCTATCCGCAGGTGCTGGAACGGTTCCGCTTCCACCTGACGCTCGCCGCGGTCGACGATCCTGCGCTCGCCGAGCGCGTCCGCGCAGCGGCCGAAGCCGCGGTCGCATCGCTCGGACGCGAGCACCCGGCGGTGCTCGATCGGCTGTGCCTGTTCGTCGAACCGGCACCGGGTGCGCCGCTGCGGCGCGTGCACGACGTCGCGCTCGCTCGCGGCTGAACCGGACGCGGCGCCCGGTCCGCCCGGCCGCGCGATCCGGGCGGGGCCTCGCGCCGCGCGCGGACCGGCCCGATGTCATTTCCCGCACGACCCGGCGCGACGCCCGCTCGCGGCCCGCGTACCGTTCCACCGGACGTCCGGCCGAGGCGTCGCAGCCCGCTCGACCCCAGAGGCCGACATGTCCGTCACGCCGATGCCCCCCGCTCCGCGCCGTCGCGCGCCGATCGCCGCGCCCGCTACGGCCCGCGCCCGCAAGGCCGCCGCCGCACACCGGCCCGCCGTCCCCCCTGCCTGTCTTCCCGAGCAGTCCCACGGCCTGGCGCATGCCGAGCGACTGGCCGCCGGCAAGGCGCTGCGGTCCCGCGTCGCGCGCGAGGCCGTCGCGAAGTGGCTGCCCGACGGCCGACGCGCCGACCCCGTCGACCTGCTGGTGGCGAGCAGCGCCGGCCGCGTGCCCGAGCTCGTGCCGATCCGCTACGGCCGGATGCTGGCCAGCCCCTTCACGTTCTTCCGCGGCGCGGCCACGGTGATGGCGCACGACCTGTCGTTCCTGCCGGTCACGGGCATGCAGGTGGTGGCCTGCGGCGACTGCCACCTGATGAACTTCGGCGGCTTCGCGTCGGCCGAGCGGCGGCTGGTCTTCGACATCAACGACTTCGACGAGGTGTCGGTCGCGCCCTGGGAGTGGGACGTGCTGCGGCTCGCGGCGAGCTTCGTGATCGCGGGGCGCGCCAACGGCTTTCGCGAGGCCGACAGCCGCGAGGCGGCCTGGACGGCCGCGCAGTCGTACCGCACGCACATGGCCCGCTACGCCGAGATGCCGGTGCTCGAGGCCTACTACGAGTCGATCGACCTCAAGCGGCTGCTCCTGACCGAGGAGACCGACGAGGAGATGCGCGCGCTCAACCGCAAGCGCATCCGAAAGGCGCAGCGCGAGTCCGCGCACCTGAAGGAGTACGCGAAGCTCGCGGTGCAGTCGGGCGACGAGCCGCGGATCCGCGACGAGCCGCCGCTGATCTTCCACGACACGGACATGTCGCGTCAGGCCGGTTTCCGCGAGATGGTGGAGCGGATGCAGGCCGAGTACGCGGCCTCGCTGCCGCCCGAGCGTCGGCTGCTGTTCGACCGCTTCCGCCTCGCCGACGTGGCGATCAAGGTGGTGGGCGTGGGCAGCGTGGGCACCTACTGCGGGATCGCGCTGATGGTCTCGGGCGCCGGCGACCCGCTGTTCCTGCAGTACAAGGAAGCGCGCCCGTCGGTGCTCGAGCCGTACTGCGGGCGGCTGCCCTTCGCGCACGACGGCGAGCGCGTGGTCTTCGGCCAGCGCCTGCTGCAGGCGAGCGCCGACATCTTCCTCGGCTGGACCACGGGCGGCTTCACCGGCCGCAACTTCTACGTCCGGCAGCTGCGCGATGCGAAGATCAAGCCGACGGTGGAGATCATGAAGCCGGCCAACCTGCGCACCTATGCCAGCGCCTGCGGCTGGGCGCTGGCCCGCGCGCACAAGCGCACCGCCGACGCGGTGATGCTCACCGGATACCTGGGCACCGGAACGGCCTTCGAGGACTCGGTGACCGCCTTCGCAGGACGCTACGCGGACCGCAACGAGCGCGACCACGCGGCGCTGGTGGCCGCGGTCCGCGCCGGACGGGTGGAGGCGCGCGGCGAGACCTGAGATTCGACCTCCATCTCCAGCTCCACCGGTGCGCCGCGCTCGCGAAGACGCGTGGGGTGGCGAAGAAGTGCCTACGATGTATATACTTTCCGCTCCACCTCGTCGAGGAGTGCATCGTGAAGGTCGCCAAGCTCTTCAATCACGGCGGAAGCCAGGCGGTGCGACTGCCCAGGGAGTTCCGGTTCGATGGGACCGAGGTCCACGTTCGTCGCGTCGGCAACGAAGTCGTGCTGAGCGCCGTGCCGCGATCGGACGCGGACGCACTGGTCGGCGCACTTCTGGATTTCGAGCCTGACGTCAGGATCCAGCGGGATCAACCCTCCGCGCAGTCACGAGTCGACATTTCGCCGGGACGCTGATGCGCTACATGCTGGACACGGACATCTGCATCTACGCCATCAACGAGCGTCCTGCTGCGGTGTTGAAGGCCTTGCGTGAACACCATGATGCCGGGCTCGGCGTCTCGTCGATCACAGCGGCCGAGCTGCACTTCGGCGTTGCGCGAACCGGTTCGCAGCGCAACATGAAGGCGCTGAGGGATTTTCTGTCCACGTTGGAGATCGCTGCTTTCGACGAGGTCGCCGCGGAGCTGAGCGGGTCACTGCGCGCGTGGCTGGTTTCGCAAGGCACGCCGATCGGGCCTTACGACACTCTGATCGCTGCACACGCGCATGCGATCGGTGCGACGCTCGTGAGCAACAACACCCGGGAGTTCAGCCGGGTCCCTGGGCTCAAGCTCGAGAACTGGGCCGACCCGAGTTGACCGCCGCGCCGATCCGCCCCGGTCATCCGAGACGACCCGCCATTGGCCTGCCGAGTACGCCGAGGCCGGCTTCGGCAATCTGCGCAGCGACGTCCCCGATGACGATCGCGGGCGGCTCCGCCGGCGCATTGTCCGCGCTCCAGTTCGCGCGCGGATAGGCATTTCAAACGCCCTCCCAAGGCCCGGCAGGGGGAAGCAAGCACCAAGCGCAGGGGGCTGCACGACGCGCGAGCGTCCTTTCGGACGCGCCCGGGCGTGAACGCAGCCGGGCTGCGAGCGGCCGCGGGTGCAACCCTAACGTGGGTTCGAATCCCACCCTCTCCGACAGCACCGACAACAAAGCCGCGCTCGACGCGAAATGTCTCGCCGACGAGATCCTTGCGGCCGGCCACGACCTGGACGTCGCGCTGCCACGCTACGAGGCCGCGCGCTTGCTGTTCGGCCGGCGGGCGGTCGCTCGCGCACGCTGGCTCGGCGCGCACCTCGAGGCGCAGAACACGCCGCGCGAGCAGCGCAGCGAGGCGGCGCTGCACCAGTACCCGGAGCAGGTTCTGAGCGAGGTCGACAAGCAGGTCGCGGAGATCCCGGAGCTGGCGGAGCTGGAGACGCTGGCGCGTTGACCGCAGGGCCGCGCTCAGGCCGGCCCCGCCTCCGGCCTCGCAGAGCGAACTCGAGATTCGCTGCAGGCCGCAGAGGTCGATGCTCGGTCGCTGCGCCTACTTGGTCTCGAGCGCGGCCAGCGTCACGATGGCCTGCGCCCAGTGCACATACTTCAGTTCGGCGAGGTCTTTGATTGTCTTCACATTGAAGGCCTTCGCCAGCAGCTCCGCATCGCTGTCGCTCACGCCCTGCAGCGCGGCGATGGGGGCATTGACGAGCTCTGCAAGGCTCATCGACTCATAGGCTTTGTCGAGGGCATCATTGATGTTCATCGGGCATTCCTGGTGAGCGGCTGAAGGCAGTGACCGTGTTGACGCCCTGCAGTGTCGATTCGCCGGGCTCTGCGGTCGGTCGAAGTGTAAGGCGATTCCGGCGGCCATCAAACAGCACCTCACCCTTCCGATGGCGATGCAGGGCGACTTCGTGTTCGACGCGGCGCCAACGGCCAGCAGATCACCTGCCTGTCGGTCGTGGCTGCAGCCAGGGCCCCTCCCCGCCGTCAGGCATCGTCGGGGCGCATCACCTGCTCTGCGCGCGTCGGATAGATGATCGCATCGGCGAAGCGGTGCATCGCCTCGATCTCTTCGTCGCTGCGGTAGGTCGGGCGCGTGCCCTTAAGCGCCGCGAGCTGCTCGGCGAGGATGTTGCGACGGACTTCGGAGACGAACGCGTTCAGTCGGTGGTAGGCCTCCGACAGCGTCCGGCCGAGCGAGGTGACGCCGTGGCCGACGAGCACGACGGTGTTGGTGTCGGCGATGAAGCCCGCGACGGGCGCCACGTCGGCCTCGACGTCCAGGCTCGCGGGCACGTAGTGCGGCGCCTTGCCCAGGATGAACGGCATGTCGAGCGACAGCACCCGCACCCGGTCGAACGCACCGCTGCCGAAGAAGGCGATCGTCGCGTCGTCGTGCACGTGGATCACCGCGCCCACGTCCGGGCGAAGCCGGAGGATCTCGCGGTTCAGGTTGTGGCCGACGCTGGTGGTGCGCGTCCCGTACAGCATCCGGCTGCTCGGGATGTCGGTGACGACGATGTTCGCGAGCCCCATCTCCTCGAGCGACACGCCGGCATGCTTGGTGTAGGCGACGCCATCCGGATGGTCCGGATGCGGCACGCGCACCGCCATGTTGCCCAGCGTGTTGTGCACGTAGCCGCGTGCCGACACCAGCCGCGCGTAGCGCAGGAACTGCTCGCCGACGTCGGCGTCGAAATGGACCGGCATGTTCACGCGGCGCTCCCCTGGCTGGACGCCGGTCGATGCTAGCGGCACCGGGCCGCCCGGACAACCCGCGCGCCCCGGTGCCCGAGCCGAGCGCCGACCGCACCGGGTCGAGCGGCTGCAGCGTCGGCCGCGGGCCGGCGCGCGAGCGCTTCGGCCCTGAGCGAGGTCCTGAGCGAGGTCCTGAGCGAGGCCCTCGGGAAGGCCCTGCCTGCGATCAGCCGCCCGCGACGAACGCCGTCACGTCGTCGAGCACCGGCGCGATCCAGCGCAGGGGCCCGGCGAACGCGCCGACCAGCGTGATGTGGTTGGCGCGCGGATAGAGTCGCTCGACGACCTGCGTGCCGGCCTCGCGCAGCAGGCCCGCGAGCTGCGCGGTGTTGCGCTTCGGATCGACCAGCGAGTCCGACGAGGCCGCCCCCAGGAACACCGGCCGGTCGAACCCCCGTGCGTACTGGATCGGCTGCGAACCCTTGGGATAGTCCGGGTGGAAGAACACCGGCTTGACGTCGGGGTTCTCGATCGGCAGGAAGTCGTAGGGGCCCGCGAGGCCGCAGAAGCCGGCGAGCGCGCCGGGCGGCACGCCGGCCTCGGCGAGCCACCTCGGATCGAGCGCGAGCATCGCGGCGTTGTACGCGCCGGCGCTGTGCCCGGCGACGAAGAGCCGCGCCGGATCGCCGCCCCAGCCGCCGAGCTGCCGGCGCGTCCAGGCGAGGGCACGCGCCCCGTCGCGCAGGAACTCCGGATACCGGACCTGCGGATAGACGCGGTAGTCGGGGATCACCGCGAGCATCCCGCGCGAGGCGAGCGCGCGACCCACGAAGCGGTAGGTGCCGCGCGAGCCGCCGTTCCACGAGCCGCCGTAGAAGAACACCACCACCGGCCAGCCGGCCGCGGGCGGCGTGCCGGCGGGCACGTAGACGTCGAGGCGGTGGCGCGGATCCTCGCCGAACGGCTGGTCCGGGAGCTCGCGGGCGTCGGCGGGCGTGACGGCCGCGAGCGCGCCGCCCCACGAGCACGCGGCCAGCGGGGCCGTGGCGAGCGCGGCGGCGCCCGCGAGCAGTCCGCGTCGCCGCACCGCTGCCATTACCGGTTCCCCGCCGGCAGGTCCTTGGTCGCGTGCTCGAAGCGCTGACGCAGCTCGCGCTTGAGCAGCTTGCCGCTGGGGTTCTTGGGCAGCACGTCGACGAAGACCACCTTCTTCGGCACCTTGAAGTGCGCCATCTGGGCGCGGCAATGCGCGATGACCTGCTCCTCGCTCATCGCCTCGTGACCGGGCTTGCGCACGATCACCGCGGTGACCGCCTCGATCCAGTACGGATGCGGCAGGCCGACGACGGCGACCTCGGACACGCCCTCGAGGCGGTAGACCGTCTCCTCGACCTCGCGCGACGCGACGTTCTCGCCGCCGGTCTTGATCATGTCCTTCTTGCGGTCGACGACGGTGATGTAGCCCTCGTCGTCGATGGTGGCCAGGTCGCCGCTGTGGAACCAGCCGCCCTCGAACGCGGCGGCGGTGCGCTCGGGGTCGTTGAAGTAGCCCGAGAGGAGCTGAGGCGAGCGGTGGACGATCTCGCCGACCTCGCCCACGGCCACGTCGCGCATCGCGTCGTCGACGACTCGGGTCTCGACGTTGAGCACCGCGCGGCCCGCCGAGCCGGCCTTGCGCAGCTGGTCCTCGGGCTTGAGCACGGTCGCCAGCGGCGCGATCTCGGTCTGGCCGTAGAAGTTCCAGAGCCGCACCTTCGGCAGCCGCCGGCCCATCTCCTTGAGCACCTCGACCGGCATGATCGACGCGCCGTAGTAGCCCTTGCGCAGCGCGCCCAGGTCGGTGGCCTCGAAGGCCGGCGAGCGCATCAGCGCGATCCAGATGGAGGGCGGCGCGAAGAACGAGTCGATGCGGTGGGTGGCGAGCAGCGACAGGATGTTGTCGGGCGTCGGCTTGCCGGTGATGACGCTCGAGGCACCGACGTAGATCGCGGGCCCGAGGAACACGTCGAGCTGCGCGCAGTGGTAGAGCGGCAGCGCGTGCAGCAGCGAGTCGGACTCGGCGATCTCGCCCTCGACGACGCAGCTCACGTACTCCCAGCACACCGCCTCGTGCGTGAGCATCGCGCCCTTGGGCAGCGACTCGGTGCCGCTGGTGTAGATGATCTGCGCGAGCATCCGGCCGTCGAGTTCGACCACGGGGGGCGTCGCGTCGTCGGCCAGCAGCCCGGCGAAGGCGGGCATGCCCGCCGGCGGCTCGGCCGGGTCCTCGCCCTCGAGCCACACCATGTGCTCGACCGCGGTGCCCTTCGCGGCGGCGGCCTGCCCGAGTGCGACCAGGTCGGGGCCGAGCGCCAGGAGCCGCGCCTCGGAGTGCTTCAGGATGAACGCGACCTCGTCGGCGTTCAGCATGAAGTTGATCGGCACCAGCACGGCACCCAGCCGCGCGAGCGCGAAGCGCAGCGCGGCGAAGGCGTGCGAGTTGCGCGACAGCACCGCGACGCGGTCGCCCGCGCGGACCGGCGCGCCGGCAGCGCCTCCGGCCAGGCCCCGGGCGAGGCGGTTCACCACCGCGTCGAATTCGCGGAAGGTCCAGGCGACGGCGCCGCAGCGGATGGCGGGCTTGTCGGGCAGGCGGGCGGCGGTACGGCGCAGCAGGTCGCCCAGCGTCTGGCTGCGGACGGCGGTTGGCATGGAACGTCTCCTGTCGATGTGCTGCCGCCATCGTATAGGATCGATCGATGACTCCCTTCGCCGACGCCATCGCCTTCGCCGCCGCCCACGAGACGCCCTGGGCACGCGACCCCGCCGCCGACCCCGGCAACTGGGGCATCCACCTGCAGGATCCGCCGCCCTGGAACGTGCTGCGCGGGCCGGTCCACGCGCGCGGCCCGAGCTCGGGCGCGATCGTGCACCGCGGCGTCGAGGTCGCGGCCTGGGGCGAGCCCGACCGTGCCGACCTGACCTTCAGCATCGCCAAGACCTACCTCGCGCTGCTCGCGGGCGTGGCGCACGACGCCGGCCTGCTGCCCGATCCGGACGAGCCCGTTCGGTCGCGCGTCCCCGCCGGCATCGGCTTCGACACGCCGCGTGCGGCCGCGGTCACCTGGACGCAGCTGCTGCAGCAGACGAGCGAATGGGAAGGCACCTGCCTCGGCCTGCCCGACACCGTCGACCGCTACCGCACCGTCGCCTACGGCGGCGAGCCCGCGACCGGGCGCAAGGGCGACGCGCGACCGCTGCGCGAGCCGGGCACGTTCTGGGAGTACAACGACGTCCGCATCAACCAGCTCTCGCTCGCGCTGCTGCACCTGTTCGGCAGGCCGCTGCCCGAGGTGCTCGACGCGTCGATCCTCGGGCCGCTCGGCGCGACCTCCGACTGGCGCTGGGTCGGCTACGACGACGCCTGGGTCGAGCTGCCCGATCACACTGCGGGCGCCGGCCGCACGCGGCGCGTGCAGTCGGTGCCGGGAGGCACCCACTGGGGCGGCGGCGTGTCGATCTCGGCGCGCGATCAGGCGCGTGTCGGCGGCCTGCTGCTGCGCGGCGGCACGCACGAGGGCCGCACGCTGCTGTCGCGCGGCTGGATCGAGCGGATGATGCAGCCGTGCTCCATCGCGCCGTGGTACGGGATGCTGGTGTGGCGCAACGGCGGACCGCGCCCGGTGTATCCGGCGGCGAGCCGTTCGAGCGTGTTCATGATCGGCGCCGGCGGTCACGTGACGTGGATCGATCCCGAGCGCGACCTCGTTGTCGCCTCGCGCTGGGTGCAGCCCGAAGCCACCGACGCACTGTTCGGGCACATCGCGACCGCCCTTGTCTGAGTGGTTCCCCCAGCGGTCGGTTTCGACCCCCGAGCGGCGCGCCCGATGTGCATTGCAGCACATACAGTTCGGGCATGGCACCGCACCACGTTACCGGCACGCACGGACCCGTTCTCCGCGCTGCGACCCGCCTGCTGCACACGACGGCGGCGGCCGCTTGCGTGCTGCTCGCCGCCTGTGCCGGCGGCGATCCGGCGGGCCCGGCTCCCGCGGCGACCGCGGTCGCCGGTGAGTCGTACAGCCTCACCGCCACCAAGCCGCTCGGCAACCCGCCCGAGGCTTCGGCCGCGGCGGTCGGTGCGGTTCCCGCAGGCGGGCTGACGCTGCTCGGCAAGGTGCGCTACGGCGTGCCGTCGACCGCGCAGCCCGGCATCGGCCAGTCGCTGGTCGGTGCACTGCCCTTCCCGATCGACGACGCCTGGAACCGTGACCTCGTGCGCGCGGTGCCCGACGTCACGTCGCCGGCACTGATCGCCGCGATCGGCCCGGGCGCGACCCTGTCCCCCGGCTTCGGCGCATTCGCCGGCGTGCCGTACGCGGTCGTCGACCGGCAGCAGCCGGCCGCGCTCGTGCGCTTCGCCGGGACCTCCGCGACACGCAGCTGGCCCATCCCGACCGACCTGCAGCCGTCGGCCGACGCGTCGGCGCGCATGGTGGTGCTCGATCGCGACGCCGGCGTCCTGCACGAGCTGCGCGGCGCGGTGCGCGGCGCCGACGGAAGCTGGGACGCGGTGAGCGGCGCGACCTGGAAGCTCGAGCTCGCCGACGCCGCGCCGATCGATGCCGTGGGCGAGCCTGCCGACGACGGCGGCCTGCCGGTCTTCCCCGGACTGATCCGGTACGACGAGGCGAACGCCGGGGCGATCCGCCACGCGCTGCGCGTCACCGTCCCCGCGGTCCGCGCCGCCTGGGTGCCGCCGGCGCGCCGCGCCGCGGCCGCCGCGCCCGACGCGTCGCTGCCGCCGGTCGGACTGAGGCTGCGGCTGAAGGCCGACGTGGCGATCCCTGCCGATGCCAGCCCCGCATCCCGCGCGATCCTGCAGGCGCTGAAGACCTACGGGATGATCGTCGCCGGCGTCGGCCCGGGCCTGACGCTGGAAGGCGTGCCCGACGAGCGCTGGGACTCCGCGCGGCTGGCGGCGGACCTGTCGCGGCTGCGCGGCGGCGACTTCGAGGCGATCTCGATGAGCGGTCTGACGACACCCTGACCCGGCGCGAGGGACCGTACCGACGGACAGGCCGCTTGCGCGGCCTTTTCTTCGCTCATATAGATTGCTTGCAATTCCATTGCGCGCAATCTAATATCCGCGTCATGGCATCCGAACCCGTCCGTATCCCCGGCCCGAAGCTCGACGAACAGCTGTGCTTCGCGCTGTACTCCGCATCGCTCGCGATGACCAAGGCGTATCGCCCGCTGCTCGAGGCGCTCGGCCTGACCTACCCGCAGTACCTCGTGATGATGGTGCTGTGGGAGCGCGACGCGCAGACGGTCTCCGAGCTCGGCGAACGGCTGCACCTCGACTCCGGCACGCTGACCCCGCTGCTCAAGCGGCTGGAGTCGGCGGGGCTGGTCGATCGCAGCCGGCTCCCCGACGACGAGCGTCGCGTCGTCGTTCAGCTCAGTCCGGCGGGCCGTGCGCTGCGGACCCGTGCGGGCACGCTGCCTGCACGCCTCGCCCGACTCACCGGATGCTCGGCGGCGGAGCTGGCGCAGCTGCGCCGCCGACTGCTCCAGCTCCGCGATGCGATCGCCGAGGCTTCCGGCGACGGCGTGTCCTGATCCATCCCTGCCCACTCACCCAAGGAGTCACCCATGTCGATCGAGAAGGTCCTCTACCGCGCCGAAGCCACCGCCACCGGAGGCCGCGACGGCCGTGCCGCCGCATCCGACGGCAAGTTCGACCTCGGGCTGTCCACGCCGCGCGAGCTCGGCGGTGCGGGCGGTGCCGGCACGAATCCCGAGCAGCTGTTCGCCGGCGGCTATGCCGCCTGCTTCATCGGCGCGATGAAGTTCGTCGCGATGCAGAAGAAGGTCGCGCTGCCCGCCGACACCTCGATCACCGGCCTCGTCGGCATCGGGCAGATCCCGGCCGGCTTCGGCATCGAGGTCGAGCTGAAGGTGTCGATCCCGGGCATGGCCCGCGCGGACGCGGAAGCGCTGGTGCACGCCGCCCACCAGGTCTGCCCGTACTCGAATGCGACGCGCGGCAACATCGACGTCACGCTGACCATCGTCTGAGAAGCCGCGAATAAACCTACTGCGCGTCCCGATCCGGCGCCTGCGGTGCTCGCCGGGGAGCCTCGCGCCTGCAGGCGCGAGTCGTTCGGCCGGCACGGCGCATGCGCCGTGTAACCCCGGCCTCACCATCACGTACGGCTGCGCTCCTCGGCACCGGCTCGGGCCTGCTCGCTACGGTTTCTTCACGGCTTCTGAGGGTCGGCTCAGGCGGGCGCGGTGCCCGCCGGGGCGCTCGAGCGCGGCCGCAGCGGTCCGGCGCGCCTGAGCAGCATCACCGCGATCGCGACGTTCAGCAGGTTCCAGGCGATGCCGTTGATGAAGGCCGCATGGTACGAGCCGGTCGCATCGAAGATCGCCCCCGACATCCAGCCGCCGAGCGCCATGCCCACCAGCGTCGCGGTGATCACCTGGCTGACGCGGTTGCCCGCCTCGGCCGGCGGGAAGTGCTCGCGCACGATCAGCGCGTAGGACGGCACGATGCCGCCCTGGAAGAGGCCGAACATCGCCGAGATCAGGTAGAGCGACACCATGCCGTCGAAGGGCAGGAACATCAGCAGCGCGACGCCCTGCAGCACCGAGCCGAGCAGCAGCGTGCGCAGGCCGCCGATGCGGTCAGAGATCGCGCCCGACACCAGCCGGCTGACGATGCCGGAACCGAGCATCAGGGACAGCATCTCGGCACCGCGCGCGGCACCGAAGCCGAGGTCCGTGCAGTACGCGACGATGTGCACCTGCGGCATGGCCATCGCCACGCAGCACGCGACGCCGGCCGTGTTCAGCAGCCACTGCAGCGTGCGCGGCGACATGTCGAGCGGGCGCGCGAAGTCGACGCCGCGCGCGGCGGTGGGCCGGTTCGAGGCCGACGCGGCCGCGGCCGACGGCAGCGCCGGCGGGCGACGGCGCAGCATGAGCGCCAGCGGCAGCATCGTCACCACGCAGAACAGCCCGATGCCCAGGTAAGTGGTGCGCCAGCCGACCGTCTCGACGAAATGCTGGGTGATCGGCGGCCACAGCGCGCCGCCGAGGTAGTTGCCGCTCGCGCAGATCGCGACCGCGATGCCGCGTCGCCGGTCGAACCACAACGAGGTGTCGGCGATCAGCGGCGAGAACGTGGTGGCGGTGCCGAGCGCGCCGATCAGGATGCCCTGCGCGAGGCCGAACAGCAGCAGGCCTGGCGCGCTGCCGGCGGCCATGAAGCCGATGCCCAGGCCGAACGCGCCGATGGCGCTCGGCAGCATGATGCCGAACCGGTCGGCCAGCCGGCCCATCATCAGGCCGCCGATGCCGAAGCCGATCATCGTCATCGTGTACGGCATCGACGCCGCCGACCGGTCGACCCCGAAGTCCGCCTGCACCGCGGGCAGCACGACGCTGACCACGTACATGCCGCTCGCCCCGATGGTCATCAGTCCCAGCGACACCCACAGCCGCAGCCACGCGTAGCGCGAATCGGGGCCGTACTGCGGGGTCAATGCACGGTCCCCGTCCCGTGGCAGGCCTTGAACTTGCGACCCGAGCCGCAGGGGCACGGGTCGTTGCGGCCGACCTTGTCGCCCTGACGCCGCACCGTGGCCGGTGCGAGCGCGCGCTCGCGGGCGTCGCGGAAGAAGTCGTAGACGTCCTGAACGCCGTCGAGCATGTCGTGGATCACCGTCTCGCGCTCGTCGTCGGCGATCGGCTCCCAGTCCTCGTCGTCCTCGTCGTATCCGTCGTCGTCGTCGTCCTGGCCGTCCGCGACGGCCCGGGGCGCGCCGGCACGCGAAGCCGGCGGCGGGGCGGACGCGGGGCGCGAGGGCGCGGCGCCGGTCACGTCGCGATTCCCGTCGCGGTCCTCGTCCTCGTCGTCCTCGTCCTCGTCCTCGTCGTCGTCGCCGCCATCGAGCTGGGCGTCGGCGACCAGCCGCATCACCGGATCGAGCGCGTCGGCGAAATCCTCCTCCTCCTCGAGCGCCAGCCAGGCCTCGGGCCGCATCGACATGCCGCGCGCGAACCCGATCGCCCAGGCGTTGCCCCAGGCGTCGCCGTTCTCGTCGTAGGCGAGGACGGGGGCGAAGCCCTTGCCCTCGTAGAGCATCGTGGCGACGGCGGCCCGGTGACGCTCGACGAGCTTGAGCAGCGACGCGTCGTCGCCTTCGCCGAGCAGCGCCTCGCGGGCCCGCGGCGAGTCGCCGAGGACCATCGGCAGCCACTCCTCGCGCGCCACCGGCTCGGGGCAGCAGGACAGCGCGGCGAAGAAGCCGTCGAGTTCCTCGACCGCCATGGAGTCGTCGGGGTCGATTGCGGCGAGGCGCGTCTCGAGCGTCTCGATCTCGGCGTCTGTCAGGGGCCGATCCTGGCTGGGGGCATTCATCCCGCGTATCGTACAGGCCCGTCGAGGAGGAGCGTTCCGATGTCCAACGAGAAGATGCCCGCCGTGATCGGCGGCGACCCGACCCGTGCGGCCGGCCGGCTTGCCGGCAAGCGCGCCATCGTCACCGGCGCGGGCAGCGGCATCGGCCGCGCCGCGGCCCGGCTGTTCGCCGCCGAAGGGGCCGCGGTGCTCGCGGTGGACCGCAGCGCCGACGGGGTCGAGCAGACCGCGGCGATGATCCGGGCCGAGGGCGGCGTGGCGATCGCGCAGGCGGCCGACGCCGGCAGCGACGCCGACGTGCAGGCCTTCGTGCAGCGCGCCATCCGCGAGCTCGGCGGCCTGGAGGTGCTCTATGCGAATGCCGGCGTGAGCGGCGGCGACGTGCCGATCCACGAGCAGACCGTCGCGCTGTGGGAGGAGGTGCTGCGGGTGAACCTCATCGGTCCGTTCCTCGCGGTCAAGCATGCCGGCGCGCACATGGTGGCGCAGGGACACGGCGCGATCGTCTGCACCGCATCGGTCGCCGGGCTGCGCGCGAACGCGGGCGGCAACCCGTACAGCGCGAGCAAGGCCGGCGTGGTGAGCCTGGTGCAGACGGCGGCCAACTCGTTCTGGGGCACGGGCGTGCGCATCAACGCGATCTGCCCGGGGCTGATCGAGACCGGCATGACCCGGCCGATCTTCGACCACGCCCGGGCCGCCGGTCACGAGGACAAGCTCGGCCAGATCAACCCGCTGCAGCGCTACGGCCTGCCGCAGGAGATCGCCGCCGCCGCGCTGTTCCTGGCGAGCGACGAGGCCTCGTACGTCAACGGCCAGGCGCTGCCGGTGGACGGCGGCCTGAGCAGCACCCTGCCCTTCAAGCGCCGCGTGCGCTGACACAAGGGTCGGCGCCGGGGTCGGCTCCGGGTCGGCTCCGGGTCGGCTCCGGGGTCGGCCACGGTGGCCGGACCCGAACGTGTCGTCGACCGACACGTTCGGATGGGTGACGCGACATCGGTCACGCCGTGGGCAGGCGGCCCATGCGAAGCTTGCCTCGTGAACTCGAGCCTCCTCCCGCATCCGCCCCGCATCGCGACCGCCGCGACGCTGGGCGACGCGCGAGGGGCCCTCGGGCCCATGGCCGGACCCGCGGACGATCCCGAAGGCGACAGCGCCTCGCGGATCGCGCTGCGCCTGTCCGCCCTCGTCGATGCCGACGCGCTGTGCGAGCGCCTCGCCGGCATCTGGCGCGACGCGCTGCGACGCCCGCGCGGCGCCTCGGGCGTCGAGCTCTCGGTGGTGGAGATCTGCGGCCGCACGCGCGGCGATCGCGAGCGCGACGCACTCAGGCTGCTGCGCACCGAGACCGCGCCGACCGCCTGCGCGCTGCGCGCCACCCTGGTCAGCCTCGATCCGCACGAGCACCTGCTGATGCTCACCGCCGCCGCGCACCCGGCGGTCGTCGGGCCGCTGGCCGCGCTCGCGGCCGAACTCGGCCGCCAGTACCCCACCCAATCGATCTCGCTGAGCTGAGCTGAGCTGAGCCGAGCCGAGGCGAGCGCAGGGCCTCGGCTCAGGCGCCTTCGTCGAGCCGCGTGCCGCGCCACCAGGTCGGCGTCACGTTCACGCCATCGCCGTCGGCGACGCCCCCGATCCAGACCTGCCCGTCCTGCACCGTGCACGAGAGCTTCATCGAGCGGGCCGCGAGCCGACCGAGCGCGGCCGTCGCCTCGGGATCGACGGCCACCACCGACAGGTTGCCGAAGCGCTCCAGCAGCGACTGCTGCTGGCGCCACCAGACCTCGGCGCGATGCCCGCCGTAGGCGAGCACCACCACCCTGTCGGCCCGGCCGCAGGCCTTCTTCACCCACTTGTCGTCCGGCAGGCCGACCTCGATCCACAGGCGGATCAGCCCGGTGTCGTCGCGCAGCACCACGTCCGGCTCCTCCTCGGCCGACAGCCCGCGCCCGAAGGCCAGCGCGTCGTCGGCGAAGAGCGCGAACGCGAGCACGCGCAGCATCATCCGCTCCTCGGTCTCGGAGGGATGGAGCGCGAGGGTGAGCGCGTGGTCGGCGTACCGGCCGCGATCCATGTCGGCGATCGTCAGCTCGGCCTTGTAGATGGTGGAACGCAGGGCCATGGGGCGCGATTGTAGGCGCGCGCGGCACCGACGCGTTCCGTGGCAGGATGGCCGGCTGCGCGACGCGCGCCCGCGCCGGGCCGCGCGCGGCCACGGAGACGAGCGATGAAGGCAGCCTGGTACGAACGAAAGGGACCCGCCCGCGAGGTGCTGCGGGTCGGCGAGCGCCCCACCCCCGACCCGGCGCCCGGCGAGGTGAGGGTGCGCGTGCACCGCTCGGCGGTGAACCCGTCCGACACCAAGAACCGCGGCGGCGCGCGCGGCAACGTCGCGATGCCGTTCCCGTACATCGTCCCCCACCAGGACGGCGCGGGCGTGATCGACGCGGTCGGGGCGGGCGTCGACGCCGCCCGCATCGGCGAGCGCGTCTGGGTCTACGAAGCGACCCAGGGCCGCTACCAGGGCACCGCCGCTCAGTGGTCGGTGGTGCCCGCGCACAAGGCGGTGCGGCTTCCCGACGGCGCGGGCTTCGATGCCGGCGCCTGCATGGGCATCCCGGCGATGACGGCGCACCGCTGCGTGATGGCGGACGGCCCGGTGGCCGGCCGGACGGTGCTGGTGCAGGGCGGCGCGGGCGCGGTCGGCTACTACGCGGTGCAGATCGCGCGGCTCGAGGGTGCCCGCGTGATCGCGACCGTGAGCCGGCCCGAACAGGCCGAGCGTGCCCGCGAGGCCGGCGCGCACGAGGTGATCGACCGGCGCACCGAGGACGTCGCCGCCCGGGTCCGCGCGATCACCGGGGCCGACGCCGGCCTGGACCGCGTGATCGAGGTCGCGTTCGGCGCGAACCTCGCCACCGACGTCGCGCTGCTGAAGGCCGGCGGCGTGATCGCCTCCTACGCGTCGGACGCGGTGCCGGAGCCGACGCTGCCGTTCTGGCCGATGCTGGCCAAGGACCTGACCGCACGCTTCGTGCTGGTCTACGCGATGTCGCGCGAGGCGCACGACGAGGCGGCGCGCTGGATCACCGACGCGCTCGCGCGGGATGCGCTCAGGCACCAGGTGTTCCGCACCTTCGCGCTCGACGAGATCGTCGCCGCGCACGAGGCCACCGAGGCGATGGCCAACGTCGGCAAGGTGCTCGTCGCGGTGGAGTGAGGGCCGGCAGGCGCCCCGGGGCCCTCAGCCCGGAGCGGCCTTCCGGTACCGCCGCGCCGACTTCGCCAGCCGCTGCGCGATCCGCTCGCGCAGCTCGGGCGGCCCGACGACCTCGACCTCCTCGCCGTGCCGCAGGATGTCCATCTCGAGCTCCGGGCTCGCCGAGTACGGCAGCCGGAGCTCCCAGCCGCCGTCCGGCAGATCCTGCGCCTCCTGCCTCGGATGCCAGACCTCGGCGCGGACCCAGCGCGCGGCCTCGGCCGAGAAGCGCAGGACCGCCCAGCTGCGCGGCCGGCCGCGGAAGATGCCGTAGCCCGTCCCCAGCACGCGATCGACCTCGGCGAGCGAGACCTCGAGC
>Ga0209288_10000096_pt1 | contig 27723 bp, 25 predicted proteins | sample PPLLaktember2015_4_FD_187261 | JGI IMG/M metagenome (GOLD analysis project Ga0209288, IMG submission 187261) | Freshwater sediment microbial communities from Prairie Pothole Lake near Jamestown, North Dakota, USA - PPLs Lake P8 Core (1) Depth... | ecosystem: Environmental > Aquatic > Freshwater...
AGATGTAATCGACGGCTATCTGCGCGGTCGGTATACGGTTCCTTTAACCACCGTACCGAGCCTTATTTCGGATCTTTGCACCAAGCTGGCAGTTTATTTCCTGATACAGCGGTCATTGATAATTACGATGCCTGATAGCGTCAAGGATCAGTATACCACCTGCATAGATCTTTTAAAGGAGATGCAACGCGGTCGAGTAAACGCGTTCGAAGCGGTTTCGGAACCAGCATTCTTCAAGACAAACAAGGAAACTACTGACCAGTTGTTTACCACCAGCCCAACAACAACCAGTCAGATTGATATAGGATCTTATTTAATATAAAGTTATGGGTGAATTTCTATGATGGCAGAATTGCAAAAGGAAATTTTAGATCATTTAAAATCACAGGGCTTGGATGTAAGGGAGATTGGTTTCAAGGACCTGATTACGCAAAAACCTGGAGCATTGAATCTGACCAGACCCTGCGTTAATATTTCGATCAATCAGGCAATTGCCAAAAAGGTAACATTAACCACATATAAATGGATCTGTACCGTTTCTTTGACAATAATTTTCCAGCATCTCCAGGGTGGTTTTCTTGGAGATGCCAAAAGAAAAGAAGGTATTTATAAATTGATAGAGGCCATTTCCGATTACTTGACATTAAGAGATTTCGGTCTGGATTTGGAAAACCCTCTAATGATGGATAGTTTTAGAAACATAACATCATGGGAATTGGCTTCGGCAGGTTATCAGCTTTACGAATTAAAGTTTAGATGTTCATACAATATAAAATATGAGGAGTTACAGGACAGGGATGAGGGAGTTATAACAAGCATATATTCGAAGTATTTCCTGGAACCTCCAGATAGTACTTCGGTGGTCAATACAGACGTTCTGGTAGATAGCACAACAATCTTGACATAAATTTTTCAAAAGGAGAGATACTCTTATGGCAATCCCCTACACTAAAGTTCCAGGCAAATATGTCGATTTCGATCTTCGAAATCTCAAGCCCGGTTTAACTCCGTTAGATGATAAAGTTCTTATCATCGCACAAAGGACTTCAGGTGGAACAGTTCCTGAAAAGACGCCGACAAAAGTATTCAGCGATGCCGATGCCGCTTTGTATTTCGGGTCAGGTTCTATTGCCCACCTTGCAGCCAGGGAAGCCCTCACAGCCAACGCCAACCTGGATCTGACAATCCTCGGTGTGGATAACGCTCCTGGATCAGTCGATGCCACGGGCGGACTTGCCTTTACAACTCTTCCCACGGCCGGTGGAACCTTGCAGGTATATATCGGTGATCAGCTGATTCAGGCATCCTATGCCGGTACGGACACCACGGCGACACTGCTTGCCTCATTGCAGAGTGCTGCATCAATCTATAGTAATGTCATGCCTGTCGATACAACCAACGCCATTACGACTTGGAAGATTACCGCAAAGAATTACGGCACGGTCGGTAACTACATTCCTATCCGTGTGGCGGATAAGAATGGTACCAGCTATGTGACCGTAACTCAAATGGCCTCGGGAGCCACCGACCCAGATGTTGGCAACTATAATACCGCAGGTTCTGTTCTGGCATCTGTCGCTGCCGGTCCTTATACGATCATAATCAACTGTATTCCTAATACGCAAGCTTCTCACGACAGTGCTACTAAGATCAAGACCTGGCTGGACTGGGCCGGTGGATCGATGGAACAGCGTGGAGCCATACAGGTAATTGCAGTGCCCGGTAAAGTGGATACCTATGCCAATACCGAAACTTTTGCAGGTACGGATCTGAACCACTGGCGTACAACCGTCTGTCGTGATGTTTATACGGATTCTACTTCCACAATGGTGGCCAAGACCGAATATTTCAAGCAGGTTTCTGCTTATGGTGCTGTTCTGGCTTCGAATACCGATCCTGCCGAATCTTATGATGGTCTTCCTTTAACTGGTGTGGCTCCAATGTCGATCCCGGAACGCCTCAGCTTCACGATGATGGATGATCTTCTGGACAATGGAGTAACCCCGTTGACCGTTATTTCTGGTGAACAGGTGGCCATTGGAAGGGCTATAACGACCTATATAACCACGGCTGGGGTTGCTGATTATACCCTTCTGGATATAACGACTCCTAGGACCATGGATTACATCAGGACTCAGGTTCGTACACGCCTTACCACGAAGTTCCCGAGGTCAAAAAAGACCGCAAGGATTCTGAAGAGCATCGTGACAGAGACGGTTGATGTCCTGTCCCAGCTCGAGCAGAAGGAGATCGTCCAGAATGTGCAACTGTATAAGGATGGAATAACTTGCGTTAATGATAATTCGGATCCGACTCGTGCGGTCCTTACTATTCCCGCAAACATTGTTCCCGGATTGCATGTTGTGGCAGCTACGATACAGCTGATACTGTAAAAACTTTTTAAAAAGGAGAATATAAAATTATGGCAGACATTTATGTTTCCAGGTGTTCACTCGAAGTCAACGGAGCGAACATTACCGATTTCAAGGCTATTACCGAGAAGGCCCGTACGATGCGTAAAAAGGTGAACCTGATGAATAAATCAGGGTCGGCCAATATCACACAGCGTTACGAGGTTGAGGCTGATTATGTTGTACCGCAGACCGGTTCCATTACTTTCGACGCGGTAGAGGGTGGCACAATTACGGTGGAATACGATAACGGTGATCGTATCAGCTACGGTGGAGCGGCTTGTGCTGAAGTCGGTGACGCAGCCATTGATGGTGAAAATGAGCTTGTCAAGAAGATCCGTTTTATCTGTGAGACCCGAAACAACAATACCGGTGCCACAATAGTACCTGTATAAATCTTATGAATTTGGATTTAAAATCTTTGATTGCAGGGACCGATAATGTAAAGCCGATCAAGTGGCCTGGGACGGATATTACTGTCAATCTCAGGGTACTTAATCAGCAAGACCTACAGGAAGCGTCTTTTGCTACTGAAAAACTTTTTCAGGCGCAGAAGTTGCCTTATAATACCTGGATGTTTGATACATATCAGGGTGAGCAGGAGACGCAGGTCCTTTATCGAGCCCTTCGAAACCCGGAAAACGATCAGCCGTTATGGCCTTCTATTACGGAATTTCGAAAAGCTTTGACTTATGAGACCAAGAAACTACTCTGTCAGGAGTATAAGGCTCATGAGGATAAGTGTTCGCCCAATCCTAATGAGCTGTCAGCTGAAGAGTTTGATAGGCTCACGCAGGATTTAAAAAAAAAGCCAGAGGAGACAGTTGGGGCTTGTACCAGTTTGTCAACTCTGAGAAGGCTTTTGCTTTTTACGGTCTGCCCGCCCGTAAACTCACCTCAGGGCAATGGCTCGCTTTAAGGGCCTATCAGCAGGCACAACCAGATTTACCTGTTTCAGGTCCCGATACAATTTACAACGAAAATACCGTAGGACCAAAAACCTACAAAGTAAGAAGGAATCCTGATGGACCGCAATCTTAATATATCCGCAACATTCACCAACCAGATGGGATCAGGAATAGGTGCCGCATCTAGTATGTTGCACAGCTTCTTTCAATCCAGCATCAAAGCTTCCAGCCTTCTGAACTCTTCCCTGAGAGTTGGCGGAATGGCCATGGCCTCAATTCTTGGAGGAGCCGGAGCCATATTCGCAGGGTTTGCAAAAAGTGGCATGGAATTCGAGAAACAACTGGTCGATATAAAAGTTGCAGGTAATCTGACTACAAAAGAGATGTTGACAATGGGTGATTCCATTAAAGAAGCCTCAGTCACATTCGGGGAAGGGCGTGGAGATATCGCCACATTGACGGAAAATTTTATCAAGACCTCCAGGAATGGCGCTGAAGCAGCCAAGCAGGTTGATTTTTTCTCCATGATGCTCAAGAATTCTAATGTGTCGGCAGAAGAATTGGGTTCTACTTTGGGTGATTTACAGAGGGAATCTGGGGCGACAGGGAAAGATTTTCAGGACATGGTTAAGGGATGGTATTCCGCAACCAAGATGGAAGGTGCGGAAACCGTTTGGGATAAACTATTACCTTCTATACCTGACCTCGTATCAAAATTTAAAGCAGCTAATCCTAAAGCAGATTTTAAAGATATTAATAAATATGTTACTGCATCCATCTTTACAACTGATCCTGAAGCGATGAAGCGTGCATCTGATTATATGACGCCGAGATTAATGAAAGATCCAAGATTATTAAAAGAACTCACGAAATTAGGAATAACTAATGTAAACAAAGCCTCGGTTCTTGGTGTTATGGAAAAAGTAATGACTCAATATAAAACCTCGTCTGAGCGTGGCAAAGCCCTTGGAGACTTGTTTGGAATGAAGACCGCCACATCACTGATGCCCCTACTCGAGCATTGGGCAGAATATCAAGAGCGCCTTAATAAACCCGATACCGCTCGAGCTCAGGCAGATGCCGTGACCAAAGCTGGAACATTGGGAAGTAAGTGGAAATCCTTGACGAATACAATATTCAATCTTGCTTCCCCGTCGATAATGGCTGCAGTTGACAAGATCACAAATATGTTAACACACATGACCCCCGAAGAGATGGAGGCAATGAAAAACGGATTTCAGGCAATATCAGGTTTAATTGTGGCAATAGGTACAGGATTAAGTGCCCTAATAGGAAAATTGGGGGAAGTTTCCGCCTTTTGGGAAACAACGGGATCCGATATATACCGACTATTTCACCCCGAATATGCGGCAGGAGCTCGTGGGCCTACGAAAGTCATAGGAATGATTGATCCTGCTACTGGTAAGGCTGTTCCTGTTGAAACCCCCCGTACGGTTCAGCCGACTGGTCGAACCGCTCAAGGAACCCAGACAGGAATAACTTTGGAAGTTGGTGGGCCGGTATTCAATGTAACAGCAATGTTTCCTGGTCAGCCACCGGTGACGGCCACGCATACGGAAGTACACAGACAGAGTAATATAGGGGCAAAGAAATAATGGACGACCTATTCGATGCAAAACTTTCCTGTACGGCTTCTGGAGTAACGCACGACTACGAACTCCAGATTCTCGACATTACTGATGTCAATACCGCAGCTATTGTCCAGCATCAGTTCATCAATACTGATGGTGGACAGATCGAGCATATGGGAAACCGTCCACGAAACATCACGTTCCGTGCTTATTTCTTCGGGGTACGCAACCAGATCGGGGCCACGATACCTGCCGATTATAACAACCATATCAAACTCCTGGCCGATCTCGGTGACAGCCGCTTAACAGTAAACTGGAAACTTACTCACCCCAAATACGGTATTTTGTCTGGAGGAATTAACTCTTGGACGGTTATCCACGATGATACCCAGGATTATGTGACCATTGACATCGGTTTTATTGTCGACGGGACCACAAATGTCAATACCGAACTCAAAAATAAGTTTGCGCAGAACGAGGCCACACAGATAAACGCCTCTGTAAATGCCAACATCAATGGTCTAAACAAGAATCTCAGGACTCTTGGTTATTCATCGCTTCTTAACAAAGCAATAAACTTCTCCCAGAATCTGAACAATCAGTTGACTTATGTCACTGATGCGGTAAGTAAGTTTACCAACGAAGTAGATACGGTGCTGGATACTTTCGACACATTCATGGAAAATGTTACTGCACCTATAAGTGCTATAGAACGTACCGCTAATTTCGCTTCGGATATACCCTCCAGGATTATCCTGAGTATGCAAGGAGCTTGTAACAGGCTTATACAATCTACGACTGCGGTTACCGACTCTCCATATTTATTTGTAAACAATCTTGTAACAAATATGATCAACCTGAAAAATTCTTTACCGGGAGGGTCTAATTCCAATTTCTGGCAACTCACCTGGTGTTCCCAGAGTTCTGTTAATCTTATCGACCAGACTTTTACAAAAATAAAAGAAGATGTGAATAAAAAAGACCAGAATATCACCACCCAATCTTTTGGTATGGATGGCGTTCTTATCAATACCAAGCCTTTGATACCGATATTGACCACAGACGAATTTGATAAGATGCTTATAGCCACCAGGACTTATGTGAATTCGACCTTGTTACTTGATCGTGAGAATAATTCTTTGAAGAAATTGATTGCAGATCTGACTCAATATGTCAATCAGGTAAGGATCGACAGGCCTTCTATAAAGACAATTTCGGTGTCCGAAATGCCTATACATGTTTTAATGGTTAAACTAAGCAAGCCTTATAACTATGCAGAGGAAGTTTTGAGTCTTAACCCTTGGATTAAGAACCCGAATTACATCACCGGGGATGTGCAGTATGTCGGATAAAGTATCATTCCTGATAAATAATACGGACTTCTCAGACTATTTGAAGAGGTTTGCCGTGTCTTGGGATCTGTTCGGCGGACCTGGAACTTTAAATGTAGAACTTGGGCCTGTTACTAAACAGAACGAAAACGTTCTGCTGTATGATTCATGGTCAAAAGAAACCAAATTCCAATTTAAAGTAAACGACATCAGTATGATGTCAGGCTATGTGGACACAATAAATATTAACAGATCCAAAGGAATGTCCGGGGTTACAATAACCGGCCGAGATCTGTTGGCCATATTGACGGATAATTATGTCATGGTATCTACATCTTATCCACCTCCTGATGTTCAACTGGTCAGTGAGTCTGGAGAGATAAAAGTTAGTAATCAATACTACTCGATAAAAAATATTATCAAGGATATTTTGGAAAAAAACTTATCGACAAATACTATTCAAGGGATCAGTCCGGCAGGACAGCATATCACCAGAAGTATTGCTGGAGACCTGAGCACGCCTTATATAAATATTTTGTACAATAGCGTTGCAGAAAACATTCTCAGGACAGGACCGGGAGTGACCAAGATCAGGGCCAATTATGGCCAGAATTTGTTTGAAGTGATTTCTAATCTGTTGAACCAGAGAGGAATATTCTTATATGCTTTTCCAGGTGGATCTCCCGATGTTGTATTTGCTTTTGGCCTGGATCCGGATACAATGTCCTCTTATAATACTGCGGGATCAGCAGAAGACATGAATGTTGTTAAATTCACGATTAATGATGCAATAAGCAATATAATAGAGGATAGAATGTCCATTGATCTGAAGGAGTTCTATAAACTGGTTCGAGCGGTTGGACAGGCTGGTCAGGAAGAGGATCTGGTCTCATCAAAGGGTGATATAAATCAGGTAAAAGTTCTTGGTAACAAATCCTCGAGCTTGATTTTAGATGTCCTTGATGGGGTTGATCTTAACTATGGTAATTCAGTCCCGATAAGCAAGGCCGAGGTACAGCAGGGTTTTAACGGCCAGACCAAGTTCAGGTCGACCGACATTCGCAATGTGGATGCTCTTACTTGGACCAAAGCTTCCGAATCCGTACAGGATAACATTCAATTCAGGCAGTATCGTGGCTTATTAAATGTTACAGTAAAAGTCCCAGGTCTGACAAGCGGAGGAGTTCCTTATTTCATGAATAGGATTTATGGATATGATAACGGTTACATCAATACGAATATGTATTGTTTCGGTTTGCAGATGGAAGGATCAAAAGATGGTGGTCTGACCACATCCTTAAACTTGTCCTTTCCGTGGAAGAACTTTTTTCAATCGGTGCCTAAATCGATATGAATATTTTCAAATCAATAATGAAATCTATAGTGGAAAAAGGAGCCCAGCGGTTCTTTTATTCCATCGGTCGTGGTGGTGAGAAGATCCTATCCAAGCATATTCAGCATTATGGATTTCGTTCTGTCCCTCCAGAAGGAACTGAACTTGTCAATCTGGAAGACGGAAATCTTTGTTATACGGTGGCAGAAAATGACGGGAATGCTGTAGAGCCCGGGGATGTTTTGAAATTGGAAACTGGTGAAGTAGCAATCTACACCAGTAAAGATAATTTCGTTAATATCGTTCCTGAAGAGAGCGGAAACCTAACTGGAATATATGTAAAATCGGACAGGATTTGCCAGGTATCCGCAACTACGGTTGTAATAGAGGGAAATCCCTATGATTTGACGGCAACTTATCTGGTGAAAGCAAATTACTTAACAGCGTTGGAGACACAACTTGGACTTATAGCAACATCATTAAATACGCTCGGGCAACCTGTAACTCCGTTTGTGCGACCTGCCAACTCCGTAACAACCGTTTTAAAGGCGGAATAAATTTTTATGGATTTTCAGATTAACATGAATCAATCGTATCCGAGAGGATACATGACTTTTGATAAGAATACAGATATTCGAAGCAACATCTATTTGTCAATTATGGTTAATAAAGGCTCGTTTTTTCAGGATCCTGAATTCGGTTCAGAGCTTTACAAGATAAAAAAGATAACCGTATCTAATATTAATCTGGCCGCACAATATGTCAAAGCGGCCCTGGCTTGGCTGATTACCGCAGGTAAAGCAAAATCGATCGATGCTGCAGTAACCAAAGGAGACCAGGTAGGGTTAATGAGTATTGATATACAGGTAGTTCAAGCTGACGGAGTTGAATTATTCTACGAAATGTTTACCGATGTAAGAACCGGAAAATTAATCTGGAAACCCATCATAGAGGAATAAAAATTTTATGGCATCACCATATTTAATTGATTTTGACACACTGCTGGCCGCAATATTAGCCGATTACCAGAACCTGGACCCGTCCCCGGATATTACCAAAGGGTCGCCAGTATTCATTAAAGCCAGCTGTCTGGCATCGGCTATATGGGGTGTATACAGATTTAATGACTGGAACTCCAAGCAACAATTTCCGGATAAGGCGGATACTGAATCCCTGAACCACTGGGGCAGCATCTATGGCCTGCCTAGGATTGCAGGAGAGAGCGATGCCGCCTATTCTTCGAGGATCATCAGCATTATCCAGCAACCAAGCGCTGGCGGTACCGAAAAAGATTACGAAAACTGGGCCCTTGAAGCCACACCCAGCCCGGGGATCCCAGCTAATATAGCTGAAGATTTCCTGCCGACCGCTGTTTCATTAGCGAACAACAATATCGCCTTGGATGGCACCGTGAACAGTCTCGGCTGGGTCCACGACGACCCGATCGAATTTACCTCCACAGGAGCCCTTCCAAGCCCGTTGGCTGAGGGTACCCAGTACTGGGCTATCCGTGAGGACACCACCGCCATAAGCGTTGCCAGCGCGTCTGGTGGCTCGGCAATCGATATAACAGACCAAGGGACGGGCGTACACCAGGTCTACCACGCCGCCCAAACAGACGACCCGAATAATTTTTACAACGACGACGTGGCGGTGACCACGCCCAATTCGACACCTATTGCCACCCAGCCTGGGTATGTGACAATAACGCTGGTTCCGAATGACGAGGCGATACTGAATCCGGCTGATACCTATCACCCAGCGGTGGCTGCCCTGGAATCGGTTACTACCGCCTATATCGAGGCGCGCAGACCAGTGACATCTGGAGTAACGGCGATTGGGGTTGAGGATACAACCACCTATGGTATAGCGCTGTCGTGCAGTCCGATCACGGTTACGGTAACAACGATCCAGAACGATATTTTAACATATGTAAACGGTCTGCGTCCTGGAGCGGTGCTTTACAAGGTTCAACTTGAAGCTATCGCATTGCGCGATGGAGCTCTGAATGCGTCGGTGACGGCACCGACAGGGTGGGACGCCAACGGACGGATAATCCCGGATAGTACAACGGCAATAAGAACGGACAGTGTTTCGATTAATGTTTATTCGGAATAAAATTTATGGCACATAGTCATTACGAAGTTCTGAAAAAATTATTCCCCGTACGGGACATGACAGGGGAGATAGATAACGACCTGTCAATCGAAGGAAAATACCTGGACCTGGCCGATACAACAGCACAGTCCCAGTTAAACCAGTTCTTCCCTGACATGGCAGATGGGTCGGCATTAACCAGTTGGATGGCGTTGACGGACACCACGGACCAGACCTCAGCTTTGTATGTAATGGAGCAACTGAAGAAAGTTGACGGATGGATGTCGCCTAATTATTATGTCTCGTTGTGCTCCAGATATGGGTTGGATGCGACGGTTTATGAAGGGATAGATGATGTTTTTATTCTTGCGGTGTCACCTATAGCGTCGTCTCTGCCACACGCGGTGTATGATACAACTCATCAGTATACCTGGATTGTCGACACGACAGGAACGATAGATTCGACGGTTAAAGGAATTTTGCAGAATAAAATAATAGACCGTGCCCCAGCGTGGACAAAAGTTTCTTTTACTGGATCAATAGCATAAGGAAATGTACATGTACAATCATAATTTTATAAACTTATCTAACCAAGTATTTGGTTATTGGAAAGTATTGAAAAAAGACAAAACAGATAAGTATGGCAATATAGCGTGGATTTGCCAGTGTAAATGTGGTGTGGTGCGGTCTGTACTTTCTAAATCTTTAAGACAAGGTGTTAGCACATCTTGTGGGAAATGTGGGAAAGATAGAGATGATTTATTTGATAAAAAAATAAACAATTTTAAAGTTTTAAACTTTGAGGGAATAAACAATAAACATCATGGTGCTATGTGGAAAATAAAATGTTTGTTGTGTGGAAAAGAGGTAATACGAAGTCAGAGTAATATACGAAATCTAAAAAGTTGTGGGTGTATTAGAAAACTACCTTATGGGGAATCAGCTTTTAATAGCCTATACGGACAATATAAAAGAGCTGCCACTAAAAGAAATTTAAAATTTGAATTAAATGAAAAAACTTTTAGGCTCTTAACTAAAAAAAATTGTTATTATTGCGACAAACCCCCCACAAATGTTTCTAAGGGGCATCGACGGAATAAGAATGGATATGTTTCTGAATATGTATATAACGGTATCGATCGAGTGAACTCCTCAAAAGGGTATGAAAAAAATAATATTGTTACATGTTGTGGCTCCTGTAATCAAATGAAAATGGATTTATCCTTAAAAGAATTTAAACAGAACATTTATAAAATTTATAATAATTTAGATTTGAAAAAGGAGTTTACAAATGAGTAGTACACATTTTTCTGACGGCCAGCAAGTTACCGCGACATTCATGAATACGATTTTTTATAATTCTCATGTCCATGATGGTACGGACGCGGACGGTCACGCATCAAAAATAGATATTACTAGAGACACAACTGGAAATATAGCCTCGGATAGAATCGATTGGGTAACTGATGGGTCTTTTATAGCCCAATTTGCAGATTTACAGTATATAGATGTTACCTGCTATTATAAAATATTTCCGTCAACATTGTCCGGTATGCCAGAATTTGTACAGCTTTATATCCCCGAAACCGGAGGAACTGTAGGGGAGGAAACCATTATATCATCAACCGCCATACCAGCGGCAATTCAACCGTCCCCAGGGAAAACTCTTGAGGCATATTTCAAAACCGATGGTACGGAGGAAATGGCTCGTGTAGTGGTGGGCGGGAGTATAGCTTTCGTCCGTTATGTACCTCCGTGGAAAAATGATACCACAATGTATGAAAATATTTTTACTTATGCGGTATAAAAAAGGAATTCTATGTCATTAATAAATCCTATCCATTATACGGTCTACGACCAGAAGGTTCCGAAGGACAGACTGCCCGAAATCAACATTACCTCGGACAGCATGGCCTGGGGAACGATCGAGATGCAGTTGCCGATCGATGCTTTGGTGTCAACCAGCGCCAAGGTGTGGCAGTTGGCCGTGCCGAGCTATGATCCTTCTCATCTGGATCGGTGGAGCCGTCTACAACCAGAGATGCTGTCGCTTTATCCAAACATACTCGACCATACATCGGTGCTTTTGGATTCTGGTTATTATAAGTTAAGCTGGCATTTTAATCCTTCCGACATGACACCGACTGCCGACTCATCAGGTAATTGTCCGTGTTATTCCGTTGAATTTTTTGTCAATGCCGATACATCAGCATCGTCCGATGTTGCAACGCCGAAGCTTATCATTCTCATTGAGGATCCGATCGCTTTTACAGGGATTACGGGAATACAGGCAACGACAGGTTCCGTCTTCCAGGGCGAAACAGGTGTTCAGGGTATAACGGGGATCATCGGATCGACAGGAGTCCAGGGACCGACTGGAATCCAGGGTCACACAGGACTTGGTGTTCAGGGTTATACCGGATTCTACGGACAAACGGGAATTCAGGGCGAGACGGGAATTCAGGGCCTGACAGGATTCTATGGACAGACAGGACTTCAGGGAGAAACCGGAATTTATGGTGAAACAGGAATACAGGGATTAACCGGATTCTATGGACAGACAGGAATCCAAGGAAAAACAGGTTTAGGTTTACAAGGAGAAACAGGACTTCAAGGTGTACCTGGTATGACGGGTATTCCCGGTGGAGGGACTGGAGTTCAAGGCCCAACTGGATTTTATGGACAAACAGGAATTCAAGGATTGACTGGTTTTTATGGTCAGACAGGAATTCAGGGAGTAACTGGTTTTTATGGACGGACAGGAATACAAGGTCAAACAGGAATACAAGGAACCACAGGGATATCCGGTATAACCGGTTTTTATGGTCAGACTGGCATTCGTGGAATGACGGGAATAGCAAGCTCCGACAATTATGGAGCAGATTGGGTACCTGTCTGGAAAACAGGTCTACCAGTACTTGGCGGGTATGTTTCTGGCCCGCAATCTTTAGCTCTATCCTCCGATGGACGTTATCAATCATTGACACAAGGAATCCCTTACATCGATAGTACATCTACTACCAATGATGTGTGGGCAATGTTTAATTCGTCTGACTATGGACAGACTTGGATATTGGATAATACAGATTGGAGTCCGTGTTCAGTTGCCGTGTCAAGTTCCGGAAATTATCGTGTTAAAGGCGTGCTCCGATACAATAGTGGTAATATGGGATCAATCTGGACATCCTCTGATTCTGGACAGACTTGGACGGAACGTTTTAATCAAATATTGTATTGGCGACCTCAGTGTTTCATCTCCGATTCTGGACAATATCAAATTGCCACCGGAGGAGGTATATCTACTTTACTGTATGAATCAACAAATTTCGGCGTAGACTGGTCGGGAAGGGACAGCAGCAGATACTGGTTACGGGCCGCCATGTCATCCGACGCATCATACCAGTTGGCGTCCGTAGCTTCCACAGGATATTTATATAGGTCGATTAACTCAGGAAATGATTGGTCAACCGTATCATCTTCTTTGCAATGGCAGGATGTTGCAGTATCCGGAACAGGACAGTATCAGGTAGCGACCGCATACAACAACGGAGTTTATACAAGCAGTAATTATGGTCTAACATGGTCGGGACCGAAACCATATCCCACGTCCGAAAACAGAAGAGTTGCGATGTCCAAAAGCGGTCAGCATATTACTGTTGCCGACGATAGATATGTCTACAGATCGTCCGATTACGGCGAATCCTTTGTTTATGCCTATGACAGTTCGGCATCCGTCAGCGGAGTCGCCGAAATAGAAATGTCCGATGGAGGAGGCTTTCAGGTAATTCTTGGCTGGAAGCAGACCTACCCAAGACCGCTCCCAGGATATTTTGGAATAATTATTTCTACTTCACAGATTCAAGGCCAGACAGGAATTCAAGGACCTCAAGGCATTCAGGGTACTCAAGGTATAACTGGATTAAAAGGTCTGACTGGATTCTATGGTCAGACTGGAATTCAGGGAGTAACTGGTTTTTACGGTCGTACCGGAATCCAAGGTACGGGTCAGACAGGACTTCAGGGACAGACTGGAATAAAAGGAACTACCGGACTTCAAGGAATTCAAGGAGAAATTGGAAATCTTGGTCAGACAGGTATTGGTGGTCCCACAGGAGTTCAGGGACAGACAGGACTTTCCGGTGGAGGAACAACGGGACTTCAGGGTACAACAGGTGTTGGATCACCTACGGGAGTTCAGGGACAGACAGGACTTTACGGTGGAGGAACAACAGGTTTGCAAGGACCAACAGGGATTGGATCTCCGACAGGGATTCAGGGACAGACAGGACTTTCCGGTGGAGGAGATACGGGTATTCAAGGTCCAATAGGACCTGCTGGACAAACCGGATTACAAGGACTTCAAGGACCTGGTGGATCGCAGGGTGTGACGGGCATATTCGGCCTGACAGGCGTTCAGGGAGTAACTGGATTTCATGGTCAGACTGGAGTTCAAGGTCTGACAGGGTTTTATGGAAGAACTGGTATCCAGGGCATAACAGGATTCTATGGTCAGACAGGAATTCGTGGCGTAACTGGTTTTTACGGACAGACTGGAGTACAGGGTCTTACAGGTTTTTATGGGCAGACTGGTGTTCAGGGCATAACTGGTTTCTACGGTCAGACAGGTATACAGGGAACGACGGGACCTTCGGGTGGTGGAACGGGTCTTCAGGGACCGACAGGTATTGATGGACAAACGGGAATTCAGGGTCTTACCGGACAAACTGGAATTCAGGGTGTAACCGGTTTCTATGGTCGTACTGGAATTCAGGGCTTGACTGGTTTCTATGGACAGACAGGAATTCGTGGCACGACAGGAATACAAGGAACCACTGGCTTGGTCGGAATAACCGGTCTGCAGGCTTATACTTATTACGAGATAAAACGCAATTCCGATGCCGATACAACAACCGTATTGGATTCGTATCTCGAAGATGGAGGAGGGCCGTATTATCCGTCAAATCGCGGAATATCCAATTCAATTTTAGTTGGTCCTGGAATATGGGCTGGGTATACATCATACCGCACAGGGATGATAAAATTTAATGATATACCAGACATCCCTATAATAGACGCTAAAATATCTGCTTATCTTATCGGCACACAATTACAACAAGGAGTTGATTCTTCCGTCATTGTATATCGTTGCTTGTCGGAATGGAAATCTGACGAAACAGATGCCGAAGGAACATTCGGACCGACATGGGATAATCGGGAATACGAAACAACAACAGCATGGGACAAAACTGGATGTTCGAGCTTGGATGTCGATATAGATTCAACTCCAATGTGTGTCGCCCATGTACAGATGAATGCCAATGATACAAATCCTGGGTATAGGGATTTTCCTTTTACTGATTACGGCGTTTCTTGTATTAAAAGTATGATGTCAGGATCATTGCCTAATTATGGCTTTGCTCTCAAAGATACATCAACAAATAATTATTATGTTTTTTACTCGAGCAATGTAACTGACCCTGCAAAAAGACCAAAGCTTGTACTTAACTATGCTACTCAAGGACCATCTGGTTCCACTGGTATCCAAGGTGAAACAGGAGTGCAGGGAGTAACTGGTCTTGTCGGACAAACTGGAATCCAAGGTATTCAGGGAGAGATCGGAAATCTCGGCTACACTGGAATCCAAGGTGAAACTGGACTAATTGGATCTACTGGCTCGGAAGGACAGACAGGAATCCAGGGATATACAGGACTTGCTTTTGGTGCGACTGGGCTTCAGGGAAATACTGGATTGGTTGGAGAAACAGGTATTCAGGGCGTGACTGGTTTTTACGGTCAAACAGGAATTCAGGGTTTTACAGGTTTCTACGGCCAGACAGGAGTCCAAGGCCTGACAGGATTCTACGGCCAAACAGGATTGCAGGGTTTAACAGGATTCTATGGAGACACCGGAGTCCAGGGTCTGACAGGATTCTATGGACAAACGGGAGTACAAGGACCTCAGGGATCTGGTGGATCACAAGGAGTGACTGGATTCTATGGTCGCACCGGTATTCAGGGACAAACAGGAATTCAGGGTGAAACTGGTTTACAAGGGAATACGGGTCTGCAAGGACAAACTGGTATCGTCAGCTTTTCGACATATGGCGGTGCGACTGGAATTATTGGCGATGTCGTATTGCCTTATCGCGTTTACTTTGGAGACTGGGCGGTTACAATGGATTCATCAGGCACAATCGACTGTAATATTTATAATACACCATATGCAACGCATAATACAGCACCATATCTGATGGGCGTGACTGGCATAGGCATATATGTTGCAGGTGTCAAGGCACAAGGCACTAACTACTGGGGTGGTGTGACAGGTGCTGCTGGCAATGTCGTGCGTGTCGATGTTAAGGGCACGACAGTGCAGAAGTCAGCAAGTTTACATTTAGGATATTACAGGTGGTAGGCGTATGGCTATAGGTTATTTAGGAATGGCTCAGAAAGCTGACGGCTCGTTATGGGCTTGGGGCGATAACTCTGCTGGACAACTAGGGACAGGTAATACCACTAGTTATTCATCACCAGTAGCTGTTATAGGTGGTCATGTTTTTCATAAATTCAGTTTCGGGGCACTTTCCACTGCATTAAACACAGCTTATGCTGCAGGATTAAAAGCCGATGGTTCTGTGTGGACTTGGGGGAGCAATACCTACGGTCAATTAGGAAATAATACACGCACAAATTCTTCATCTCCTGTAGCTGTTGTCGGCAATCATTCATTTGTAGATATTCGTTGTGGTGGTGGAAGTTATATGATTGCCCTTAAAGCGGACGGCTCTATTTGGTCTTGGGGCAACAATACCGCTGGACAACTGGGAACTAACAATACTACCAGTTATTCATCACCAGTCGCGGTTGTTGGTAATCATTCGTTTGTTCAGATTTCCGCTTGCACTACCGCGTCAGGATTAAAAGAGGATGGATCTGTCTGGATTTGGGGAGATGGGAATTACGGATCATTGGGAAATAACACAACTGCCAGCGTATCATCTCCGGTAGCTGTCATTGGTGGTCATGTTTTTACTGGCTTGTTTTCAGGTTTTTATTATAATGGAGGTATTAAATCCACGGGTGCAGTCTGGATGTGGGGTATTAACTCTTTCGGTCGACTTGGAGATAATAGTACAACAACCAGATCATCTCCAGTAGCAGTTGTAGGCAGTCATGCTTTTGGTGAAGTTGATATCAGTTCTCAGGGTTCACTTGCCAGAAAGATTGTTGGAGATACGTGGGCTTGGGGGCAGAATACATACGGGCAGGTAGGAAATAATACTTCTGGCACCAGTTATTCATCTCCAGTGGCTGTAGTTGGAGGCCACCTGTTTGTACAGACGGGAAACTCTTACTGGGCTTCTTATGGATTAAAATCTGACGGGTCTTTATGGGCATGGGGAAGAAACGATTATGGACAACTTGGAACGAACAACAGAACATCATACTCATCGCCAGTTGCGGTTGTCGGTAATCATGCTTTTATAAATTTGTGGGGAGGAGCGGTAGTTCCTGGGCCCACAGAAGATTTTGTAAAAGGTAGTTTTGTCACGACCTGGTGGGGTGGAGATTTTCAATAAAGGATAAGGTTTACTTATGGCAATAATAAATGTATATCCAACGGTTCCGGTTGAACCGATCGATGCCGCTAACGAGCTCTACACCTCGACGCAGATAACGGTACCTGCCGGGCACGCGCACACGCCTGTATCGGCAACGGTCTACCGCGTGGTGCCTCCATCGAGCTCGGTGGCATATTATTCGGAATATGGTTCCGATTTGTATAGCGTCGGGTGTCTTACATACAGCGTTGCCTGGGCCACCTCTACGGTCGGCACCATCACTTGGGAGTTCCTGCCGTCTGCGATACCTCTTTATTCTGTCGAATATGTCGCCGTGACTTTCGATGTTGCCGGAATAAAATTTTCGACTATTGTTCAGGTTATCGATAATCTCACCAACCACACTGGGCCTAAAGGGTCAACAGGGCTTCAGGGACCAACTGGAGTTCAGGGCCCGACAGGGGTTCAGGGTGGGACAGGGGTTCAAGGTTCAACCGGTATTCACGGGCAGACAGGAATTCAGGGCGTAACGGGGTTTTACGGCCAAACAGGCATTCAGGGCCATACAGGGCTCGGCGTACAGGGTTATACGGGGTTCTACGGTCAGACAGGGCTTCAGGGCCTGACTGGCTTCTACGGTCAGACAGGGATCCAGGGGGTTACGGGCTTTCAGGGTATTACTGGTTTTTACGGCCAGACAGGCCTCCAGGGGCTCACAGGATTCTATGGCCAGACTGGTATCCGTGGGCATACAGGGCTCGGCGTACAGGGCTATACAGGGTTCTACGGGCAAACTGGACTGATCGGTTCAACTGGGATTCAGGGACAGACAGGCATTCAGGGCCAGACAGGAATTCGGGGCGTTACTGGACTGGTCGGATCGACTGGGGTTCAGGGTGGAACTGGGATTCAAGGACAGACAGGCGTTCAAGGGGTAACCGGGTTTTACGGACAGACAGGTATTCAGGGTGTTACTGGATTAGTTGGTGGAACTGGGGTTCAGGGACAGACTGGAGTTCAGGGTCTTACTGGTTTTTATGGTCAGACTGGTATTCAAGGTGTGACTGGAATTCGGGGACAGACAGGGGTTAGTGGTCAGACAGGAATCGCGGGAATGACAGGGCTTCCAGGTGTGGGACTCACAGGATTGATAGGAAATACCGGAGTTCAGGGCCAGACAGGAATCGATGGTCGCACAGGAATACAAGGCATAACCGGTTTCTACGGCCAAACTGGAATTCTCGGCCAAACGGGAATTCAGGGACAGACAGGAATCAGTGGTCTGACAGGATTTTATGGCCAGACAGGGATTCAGGGAATAACTGGTTTCTATGGACAGACAGGGATTCAAGGTGGAACAGGACTTCAGGGATCGACTGGTATCAGCGGTCTTACTGGGTTTTACGGACAAACAGGAATACAAGGACTGACTGGGTTTTACGGACAAACAGGAATACAAGGTCTTACGGGATTGGTTGGAGAAACAGGAGTACAAGGTCTTACGGGATTTCATGGACAAACAGGAATACAGGGTCTTACTGGGTTAATTGGACAAACAGGAATACAAGGTCTTACGGTAGTAGGAGAAACCGGAATTCAAGGTTTAACTGGTTTTTATGGACAGACAGGAATACAGGGACAGACAGGACTCGGACCTACAGGAGCAACAGGAATTCAGGGTGGCACTGGACTTATGGGAGGAGGCGGGACCGGAATCCAGGGAATAACCGGATTTTACGGACAGACGGGTATAGAAGGTCTTGGAAATTTTATTGAAACCAATACCTATCCATCCATTGGACAAACTCCTGAATTGATATTTGCAGGTGGTGCTGCTTTTGCCGGTATTACAGGAGCATACGGTAAATTAGTACAAATATCTGCGGGCTCTATGCAGGGAGCAAGAGGACAAACAGGAATTCAAGGAACCACAGGACTTCAAGGTTCCACGGGAGAGACGGGACTCCAAGGCCAGACGGGAATTATTGGTATTCAGGGTGAAACAGGTATTGTTGGAATAACTGGACTTGGATCAAATATTTTCGAATATTGCTGGGATATTATCAATCCAGCGGTAGGCGGTATTCGTGGTCCAAAACTTTACACATCACAAACAGCTGTTCGAATAAGTTCATATGTAGCTTCTACAACAAATGTAATATTCAATATTGAAGACAGAACATCTGCTCCAAATACGACAGGAACAAATATAATGTCAGTTGATCAGACAGCAACAACAACAGGAATTGATGAAATAACATTGTCAGGAGCAACATTGCCAGCCAATAGTTGGTTATATCTTGATATATCAGCTGTCAATGGAACACCTGGTGAATTGTCTGTAACCTTAGCAACAACGGTATAACTGTGGCAACCGATAGTACAACATACACTGTTCCTGGAACCTGGACTTGGACTTGTCCAGCTGGGATAAATACCGTTCAAATAGAGTGTTGGGGAGCTGGTGGAAACGGAGGAGATGAACAATCCGGAGGGGGTGGGGGAGCATACTCTAAAAAAAATTCATTCGCTGTTTCAAGAGGTGTTTCTTATTCAGTAGGGGTTTCAAATACTGCGTGGTCTGGATATACTTGGTTTAATAATATGTCTACTTGTTATGCTCAATCAGGGTATGGTGGTTCGTACCAAGAATCAAATAATAGCAAAGGTGGATCTGATTGTTTAGGAGATACAACCTACATTGGTGGAAATGGAGCAACGGGATCGGGTCCTGATGGTGGAGGAGCCGGAGGAGGAGCTGGAAGTTCTGGAAACGGAGGAAACGCTTCTGGAATGACTGGAGGAGCCGGTGGAAATCCTGATGGAGGAGCCGGTGGAAATGGTGGTGATTTTAATTGGTTATTACCAACCAATGGGTATGCTCCTGGAGGAGGTGGTGGTGGAAATTATGAATATTATAGCACCACTGTCCCAGGGAAACCAGGACAAGTAAAACTGACATGGACTGTCCCAATTAATGTTGTACAAAATGTAATCACTAAAAAAGCGAGCGGGTAAAAATTATGAACTGGCCAATAACTCCTTTGAACGGCGATACGACGACCAACGAATTTGGAACGCAGTTCACCTATGATGATTCCATCGGACCTGGTGCGTGGTTGATCACATCACAAGTGATCACTGGTATCACCGGAATCCAGGGCGGAACGGGGATTCAAGGTATTGGAATCCAGGGAGAAACTGGAATAAGCATTCTTGGCGAAACTGGGATACAAGGTCTGACTGGAATTCAAGTACAAGGAGAAACAGGAATACAGGGATTTACTGGGCTAGCTCTCGGTTCTACAGGATTACAAGGTGTAACTGGATTCTATGGACAGACAGGAATACAGGGAGAGACTGGATTCTATGGACAGACAGGACTTCAAGGTTTGGTTGGAGAAACAGGAATACAAGGAGGACTTGGTTTAACAGGTCTTCAGGGTCTGACTGGATTCTGTGGTCAAACAGGGCTTCAAGGATTAGTCGGAGAAACAGGAATACAAGGACTTGGTTTAACAGGTCTTCAGGGCGTAACAGGATTCTACGGTCAGACAGGGATACAGGGATTAGTCGGAGAGACGGGAATACAAGGGATTAGTTTAACAGGTCTTCAGGGTCTGACTGGATTTTATGGTCAGACGGGAATACAGGGAAGTTATTGGAGATCTATACTAGGCACACCATCCAGAAAATCAAATACGCAATTTACAGTTACCGATACAAACAACGCCGGGCACTATGATTTATTATTATCACGCGGAACCGTGATAAAATGGGAAGATTCTACAGGGATACGCCAAGCGATGTCCAATACCACAGCGTATGCGGATAATGATGCAACCATCAATATTATTGGTGACTTGATGCGGGAATGGGATTTTACTTCTGCGAATTTCTGTTACGCGGTAGAAAAAGCCAGAAACATACAGTTTGGAATACCTGGAGTTGTTGGGGTATTGTCCGATGCTGCTGGAAGATTTAATACTCCATATGCAATAAAAACATTTGGAGTAGATTGCTATGTGTCAACTGCCGGAAGTACTGGGATAACCAGTTTTGATATACGATATGGTTCTCCTCTGGCAAGTCTATTTCTAACGAAGCCTTACATTGCGAGCGGAGTAACATCAGGGACAGGGTTCGCATCCGATAATACAGTTTCTTCAATTGCTGAAAACTCGTCTATGCAGTGTGATGTTCTTCTTTCGAGCCAAACAGCATCCGATGCGTGGCTGACAGTTTTCTTTACACCGGAGAATAATAAATATTTATGAGTTATGGAATGCTAGCTCCACGCATAACAATGGGAGGATATTATCCTCTAAATGGTGATACATCTGTAGCACAAGGGCTTGATATATCCGGTAATAATAGACATATGGATAATACAAGCCAAGTCAACGCATCTATTGTTGGTAAATATAATCAGGGATTACATTGCGGTTCTGTGTTTCTATATAAATTTGCTACGAATTCGGACATGAATATAGCTGATAATATGACTATATCTTTTTGGACAAAAGATATGCAAAACGGATATCCTGTAAATTTAAAACGATCAACAAGTCCAAAAACGCTTTATCGATTAATATATTCCAATAGTAATACTCTGACATTTTATAGAAATACCACTACTGTAGTAGTTACATATACTATACCAGCAACATGGACACACATTGCAATGACTTATGATGGTACAACATTAAAAGCATTTATAAATGGACTATTAAAAGGACAAACTGATACAAGCGGGGAAGGATCTCAATCAACTGATTATTTTTCTTTTATGTGCGATTTAGCTTTAACAAACAAAGGAGCGGTTGGTGATTACGATGAATGTATAGTTGATTCAAGAGCGTGGAGCGAGGCTGAAATAAAAAGATATTATAGTTTGTCGCTTGGTGGTTTTGTTCCAAAAGTCATTAATTAAAAAAAATACTCTGGTCCGATCATCGGATAAGTTTTTCCAATCTCACCAACGCGTTTTCGTTTTTAGCTGACAGGCAGTAATATGCTGGTGAATTACCAGTAATTAATCTGAAGTTCTCAATCGCATTTGTCAATACCATCTTTGCCACCGCCTCCCGTAGTTGTGGTTTTTTATAAGCATCCTTGATCGGATTCTTGGCCCTGAAACGGGCACAAAATAGGCGGTTGGCGTAAAACCGGCAACCGCCCAACCCTTGTGTGTGCTTACAAGCAGGACAGGATTTCATTTCTCCCCTTTTAAGATTTTTTCCGCGTAAGCTGATACGATTTTGTCTTTGTTCATATTACAGAGTAAATCATCCATTGCGAAAAACTTTATCAGCTTGCAAGCTTCTTCTTCGAGTTTTTCAATATGATCGACTGATGCTTGCGACAAATGTTTTCCGCATGATGTTTTTATTCGATTACGGATCGAAGGCTCTGCAATCTGTTTGCTGCTATAAGATGCTAAGACATTCCCAGATGTGTTGCTGATCTTGACTATAACAACAGCACACATGTTCCCCACATCCCAACAACCGAAAAAGGGAAATAGGGGTTGGTACACTTTCGTATGTACAAACCACCTTCCAAAACAAAAATCTGGGTAGCAGTTCTGGATCACAAATCTCCAATCTCCTGGTATAACCCGCGAATTATAACTTGAAACATTTTCTTTCGTCCCACTGCCTTTTATAGTCCGCATCATCGATGCAGTTAAGTGCCGTTATCAGATCCCAAAGATGGTAGGCGGGAAACGGCATGGTTCCTCCTCCCTTTGCAGGTTCGTCCCGCGTATATCGCGGAAGAGCCTCGGACTCTGCCCGCAGCCTTTCGTAGCCGAATTTTTTGATGAATTCTTCAACCTTGGCATGCGCCGTCAATACCCAACCCTGCCATTCGGTTTTCTCGTGCATCAGAGCCCGTCTGGCCTTCGGGACAGGGCCTAGGGCTGCAGATACCGTCACCCTGCCGTCAACGACATCCTTGACCCTCACAGGTGCTGTTTTTGCCACCTGACCAGTGGTTTCGGTGGCGGGAGATGTGGACTTAAAAATCTCCGCCAGCTGAGCTGATATGCCCCACTGTTTAGCTGACCGCCATACGGTCTGTGGTTTGCAACCAGCAGCCTTGGCCAGATCAGCATAGCTATGAGCTGATGCCGACCGCGCTAAATCCAGCAACGCCTGTTTTTTATCCACTCTCACCCCTATACCCGCGATACGGGCAACAATTTATTTCGTTACCCGTTCTTAAGTATTATATATCGTGCCAGCAAGCGGTGATAAAATTTTAGCATCTTTAGACATTTTCTAATATTTCATTCAATTTAATTCTGTCCATCTTCGGATGGACAATGTCGTATTCCTCTTTTTCTTTTTTCCATCGTTCAAACGATTTCGAAAACGAACAACAATCGTTTTCGAAGGCAATCCGTAGATCAAGTTCTTCCTTCAAGCCCTCGCTTTCCCCAGCGTAATATCGTTCGTATGATTCAAGTTTTTCTTCCATATATACTTGTATTTCCATACGGTTCTTTTCAGCTTCTGGTGCAAATTTTTCGGCACAAGTAGGACACAGATATTCTTTGTCAATTGAATTTTTAAGAATGATTATATCAAGAAGTTGCTCTGGAAAAGACTTCCCGCACTTGACACACGAGTGTGAGATGTCTCCTAAATCCCTACCACCCACATTGTTGAAATCGTCTATATAGTTTAGACTATAACATGTTATAAGATATTCAGGCTGTTCAGGCTGTTTTGGTTTTATTTCTGGTATAGTACCCTTTATAATATCAAAACGGCTCATGTTTCTGCTCCTTTCTTATTGTTTTACCCACTCGACGGTTTCTTTGTATAGCTCCCCGTTTTTGTACCACGCTTTATAACCGTTTGGTTTCGTTCTTCTCTCAACAGCGGGTAAATCTCCATCTCTGTGCCTCTTCCCATTGATGCTCCATACTTCAAGACCGTCAGGGTGTGTCTCAGCTGGTCCGCCGATTCTATGCAACTGACCGTTTTCATACCACGCCTGATAACCCTTTTTATTTTCAACGGCGGGAGCGCCTATACGGTGTTTTAATCCGTTTTGATACCAGAACGAATACCCGTCCGAATCTATACGTGCCGGTCCGTCTGCTCTGTGATATTGCCCCGCTTCGTTTTTGTGCTCTTCAATAATACTAAAAACGGTTGTACTATCCGCCATATTATTTACCCCCATCTTTAAGCTTGATTCTGATTTAGATTCTTTTTTCGGTGCCTGAGTAACTGGTTTCAGATACGGGTTTTTACTATAATAAGCTGTATCGTTGTCACCATCAATGCACAACGGGCTGTCCAGAAGACAATACCTTGAATTTTTTTCAAGACCGGACTCCAGCATGTCGGCACACAGATCACAGGTAAGATCTATGGCCTCACGGGAAAAATAAGTGGCTGGGTAATCACCATAAGTCACCTTAAACAAGCCTGAATATTTTCCAGTGGGGAAATTATCACAATCCAAAACCCCCTTTTCACGAAGCCTGCAAAGCATTTTATTGCGGCCACCGCTTTTAATTTTGAACTTAATAGCGTAGGCAACGGCCCGAGACGGGTAGAAATCTTGTTCGTCTGGAGGAAAATAATATGGTTTCATAGTTTTTTCTCCAAAGATATTACATCAATGCCGACAGGTCCAACGGTTTTGCCGGTATTTCCTTCGGAGCATCCTTTATAAAATCGGAGAACAGAATACCTTTACAGCGTTTGTACACTTTAAGAAAATATTCAGGCCCAAGTACTTTTACTTTTGTCATCATCGATTTTAGAACGGAAGAGTAGCCGAAAATCCCTGACTCCTCAAACATCTTGGTCAGTACGTGATGGTTGTTGGCCAGTAAAAGCATTTTTTGTCCGTCAATTATTTTTATTTTTATTCCGCACCGTGCCAAAGCGGAATCGTACCCGCCTTCAAGCATCTCCTGCAGCTGCAGGTCGGTGTTGCAATCCCGTATTTTAAGAGTGAGGAGCTTTTCTATGAATGAGTCGAAGGATATTTCAGATTTATCAGATTTGTCCATATAAGCTTCGGTCAAGGACCTTGTGACCATGTCTATTACCACCCCGTCCCTGTCGATATTGAATTCGCTACGGGACAGCAGGGTGACAACATACGCCGCAGGAATAGCGTACAGGTTCGCGGCCGCCAGATTTATTTTGGTGTTTTTCTGGGAAATATAGGTCAGAATCTTGTCGACATTGAATTGTATGAGAGAAATATTATCTACTATAAAACGGTATATGCAGCGACATTTCTCCTGCGTAAAGCACCGCTGTATTTCTTTTTCCTTTGCGCTCCAAGTCGAATGATCGTCATCAGGCACGACCAAGGAGATGGACAGGGTACGGCGGGACAGAGTTTCCTTCTTGTCCGTACAATTACCAACGGATGCAAAAGTAAAACCGCACTGGAAGCTCCGTTTGATGGCCCGCTGCTGTTTCGTTCCTTTCGATATGCTGGCTCCACCTGTCGTCGCGGAGAGCGCAACATCATTAATACCGTCGATCGCGGACTGGTTGACGATCGAATTCGGTTCATGTTCGTCCAAAATACATGACACATTGCCATTAATAGATTGCATGGTTCCAGCGGTGGTGCTGCCACCGGTAAGATGAATGCCGCCACCCGCGAGGATTAGTTGCCTAGATATAGTTTTCAGTATCATTGTCTTTCCGCTGGCACTCGGACCTATCAGCTCGATTATCGGAACGATATTGCTGAGCGACGGACACATCTGGGCATAGGTTCCGCCGAGAAAGAGAAAAGCACTGTCCTGATTCACGAAGGACAGCTTACGACATATATTAAGCTGATCAACGACGATCGTAGAGTCGTACATAGTGTCCGACAAAGTTATTTTGGATTCCATGGGCATATAGTAGCCACTGAAGATGGAGTTTGCCTGCTCGTACCCGTATCGCGTGCTGTCGCAGTATACCGCATTGCCGAGATTTATAACATTACAGGCGGTGCCGTCGCGGGAATCCAGCCACAATCCAAGCTCATTGAAGTTCCTGTTGGCAAAACACCCCACCTCCTTACAGGATTTGAACAGCCATTGTGCGGCCGCCTCTACATCTATGCCCACGCATTTATTCCCTGCATATTTCGGAAAATCGTTCAGCCACGCGGTTTCGGAGGAATACAGGGACAGCAACCATTTATGGGTCACATCTTTGGCGGAAAAGAAGACGGGGAAATGTCCGTCAGCTGAATGAACCACAAAATCATTTTCGCGGGTGCAGCCGAGAAACTGTATATGGTTCTGTATACTGTCGGAAATATCTGGAACTGCCGTCGTAGAAGCAGCAGGAGCTGATGACGGTGTTGTCCCACCGCCAGACAGGAAAAGAGAAGTCTGATCCAACCCTTCTGCGGAAGGGGTTGGGGGTGGTGTCTGTGATGCTTGTAAGAACGGAGTAAAACTCTGTATGGTGTAGTGATCAACTAAGCTTCCAATATCACGACCGGTACAACTATTGTGGTAGCAGAAGAATTGCGGATAACCATCACCACGGTTCAGGTAGATGACCGAGTCGGCTGGCTTCTGGGATGATCCTGTGTGCCCCGACTGCCATGGACAGGTAATGAATATTTTTTCGGAATCTTCTGAAAGATAGATACCAACCGACCTGGACCACGCAGCCATGTCACACCTGGACAGGTGAGAATATTTATCCGTTATGATCATACTTTTTTCCTTTTTTTAATCCATTTAAGTGATGGAACGAAAACGCCCGACAGCTGATACAACATAGAAAGCTTCGTCAGCAGTTCGGTGGATAGATAAACCCCATCGAATCTGTGTCGGATGAAACGGCCCGACTCAGCTTCCTCTTTGGTCTGCTGAAAGTTTGGAAGATAGAAGAACCGTGATGAATCGAACGATGTCAGATCAAGACCGGACGACAGAGGTCCTAGAATATACAGGAATATCGAAATGCACTGCTTATAAGTATTATAGGACACAATATTATTCATAGGTATCAGGAGGCGGAATTTTCCAGCTCCCGAGAAAGTCGAATACATTATATAGTTCAGGCGGTGGGTATTCATGAAATCAATCAGCTTTTCCTGAAGACCGGAAACGAAAAGGCCGGTATTGTCGTAATCCAGAAAAAGACAGTTATGACCACGGCACAAAGATTTGCGCCGAACCGACCAGCAGTCGACATTGATAGGGTAATGCTGTGTAGCTTCGCGAAGCTTGTTTGATACGGCCAGGCTCGATTTTTCGTTCAGAGATTTGTAATACCTGATAAAATCCATTACGCAGACCCTCTCCAGACCGGATATGTTGAAACCCCAGGTATCCTTGCTAGTAGATGAGTAGCGCGTAAAATATAGTATAGTAGAAAGAACCTGCCGCCAGGTCAGCCCCTGCAGGCACTGGCATATGGCAACAGGTTCCGCACTGACCAGGGATCTGGTCAGGTTGAGCTGGAACGGATTTGACGCTTCAGCTGTTATG
>Ga0209288_10000099_pt1 | contig 27358 bp, 27 predicted proteins | sample PPLLaktember2015_4_FD_187261 | JGI IMG/M metagenome (GOLD analysis project Ga0209288, IMG submission 187261) | Freshwater sediment microbial communities from Prairie Pothole Lake near Jamestown, North Dakota, USA - PPLs Lake P8 Core (1) Depth... | ecosystem: Environmental > Aquatic > Freshwater...
ACCGTTGGAAGGAATGTCTCCTGTGCGTGCGTATGTGAATCCTACAGCACCAGGAAGACTACCGCCCATTGCATACTGCCTCATCATAGGAGCAACTTCCTTATAATGTTCAGCAAAGTATTCTGCATCTTTAGGGTTATCAAATCTAATAGCTTCTCTATCTCTAAATGATGCATTAGGTTTAAATTGTAACTTACCATTAGGTCCTTCTTGTATGTAAGGTACAGCATATTCTCCCATAGATGACATATAGTGTGTACCTGTTTCTCCAGGACGAACTCTTACAGGTTTACCATCAATCATTTCATTTCCACTAAATCTATAACTAGAAGGAGAAACACTTGTCATTCGTTTGGCAGAAGGGTTACCAAATTCAGCAGCTAATGCCATCTTAGATCTCATCTTTGCTAGGTTAAGAGACTCTAATTGTTCAGCTGTTAACTTACCACCCATTTGCATTGTTCCACCCCATGCACCATTATAATTAAATCCCTTGTCAGTGAGACCTCCCATGGTTCCTTCTATACCATTCTGGGCTTTTGGAGCTTCATATTTATCTAACCACTTTTTCATACTACTTGTAAGAAATTTGAGCAGGTGCTGTAATAAATTGAGAAACAATATGAGTTTCAGAAGAGTTGTCAAGAATATGCCTAACTTTAAGTTCTTTAGCTCTCAAAGGTTCCTTCTTAAAGGATCTTTTAGAGTAGTCCATATTAGCTTGGTTTACAACTTTATCAACTGACATTGACTGACAACTGTTTAAAAACAGAGGCACTGATTTATTTTTAACCAATGACCAGAAAGTGTTGTATTGATAAAAATTACCACTCTTCGTAAACGTTATAGTTTTACTATCTGTATTATATAAAGGATATTTTAAATACTGGCTGAGGTTGTTTATTGGTTTAGAAACAAGCTCAAGCACTCCTGAAGATTGTTGTCCGTTATATAAAATTGCTTTATTAAAATAATACTGATCTGTTTCAACCTTTTGATTATCGTTAAAAACACCATCAGTGCTTGGGAGATACCTATACACCTTGCTGTAATCTTTTATGTTCTGAAGTATCTCATCATAATACTGATATGAAAAAGGATATTCAATTACATAAGGCTGAACACAGTCATAAAACTTATTATATATAGTTGGGTTTGTCAAATGCCTCCACAAAGAAGCTGTATTTGATTGTTGGAATTCAATAGCTGCAATATTAAGTACATCAAGGTTTACTATTGGAAGGTTCCAACTTTTATTACAACAATTAATTCCTGTTGAAGCAACTGTAATTACCTTGGCATCATCTCCTACACTAACAGTGAATCCACTAATCAGTGATGCTTTTGGAACATTAGAAGCAAGTATATTTCCCATATCATCTGATATGGAAAATACACTTAGTCTACTTCCAGCCTTTTTTAACTTTATAATAATTGCTTTAGCCATTTGTTATTATTAGCAAATTCCTTGATTATCACCATTCACTGTAAAGTAGTATGTGTTTGAGTTTGCTACAGTTGCTGCTGGCCAAACACAACTTAATCCTGAGAAAGCAGGGCATCCTGAACCATCTCTAGCTGATTGCCATACATTTCCAGTGTTACCGTCTTGAGTAAGTTTTATTGAAAGAGACGAGTTTCTTTGTACATTGATGACAGCTCTTTGAGTACAACTTGTATCATCAAAAGATGAACCTACTGCAACCCATGAAAGTCCTCCATCTTGTGAATATGCAAATGTCAAAAGTGGGAAAACAGAAGCGCCTGGATCATGTCTACCATAAAGAATCACTTGTATAAGATCTTGTGTAGTTGTAGTTGTAGTGGTGGTAAAACCAGAAACTGCCAAATCTATATAGTTTGGACAAAGAGCACTTGTAGACTTCACCCTTATTATAGACGTTCCATCAGGAACAACTACAGATGTATACCCTGAAACAAGAGATGCTTTTGCTACAGATGTTTCAAAAGCAGAAACATACCCATCTACATTTGAATATAGATTGAAAGGTCCTGTATCAGCTCCTGCCGTAGTCAATGTTATTAATACTGTTTGTGCCATTTTATAATATTTTAAGGTTTTAAGCTAGTGGGATGTATTCTGCTGTTCCTTCCAATGTACAGTTTACTGTTACCACTGTTGTAGTTGTGGTCGTAGTCACTGGAGGGATTAACACTGCAGTTCCTGCAAGAGTACAAAAACCAATTACAGCAGTTCCTGCTAATGTGCAACTAAATGGACGTGCGGTGGTTGTGGTAGTTGTAGTAGTTGGTGGAATTGGAATCTCTTCGATTGCAAGAGCTTCTAAATCACATCCACCATTTAATCCAGAATAGAAGAAATTGTTTTCTGCAATATACCAGTTAGGAATATAGCTATGGAAACTCACCCAACTCTTTGTGTTGAAATTGAAAGAGAGTGTCCAAGACTTATTACAAAAATATGTAGGATCTGTTAAATAAACAACTTCACGAACCACGCTGTAAAATAATTCCTCACTAGGCATTCTATATTGGGTTTCAATATAAAACTCATTTGTAACAGCGTCGTATTTAATGTCGTTTCTTAAAGGAATATAATCAAGTTTACTTATTATAACCCTATCAAACTTGCTATCAAATACACCATGTATTCCTACGCCATTGAAATGGTTGTCTGTAGGAACATTTGGAAAATATCTAAGTATTTCAAAAGCAAGATGATCTGTAAAGAACCTATTCAATCCTGAACCAAATGCTGACAAGTCTTGTGCACTGTTTCCTGAAATTAGAAACACTTGTCCTCTTTTTGCATCAATTGTTATCTGTCCTTGAGGAATCTTTAACAACATTTTATTCTGACTTCCTACATAACCAAGATCTGTTTCTGCAAAATCTATTGGAGGAGAACTTCTGAACAATGTGTCGTTTCCTACGTAAGCAGCTTGAGGATTGCTTGTATCAATTGTTAATAGAGTGTTGTAAAGCAATGATTTGTTTTCAAACCTTGCAAGGACAGCCCTGTTCTGAATACCATCTAAGCTTGTAAGTTTTCCATAATTCTGTGGAAAATCAAAGAAGCTAATTGGTCTGTATATCAACCAACTGTTTATACGATTGTCTGTATAACTTTGTTGCCTGTCAGAATATATTGTTCTAAAAGGAAAATTTGTAAAACACTGATTGTCATTCCAGTTTATAGGAAGGTGTGAAAAGAAATTTTCCTTGTTTTGTTTTGAATAAGTTGTATTATAATAATAAGTGTTATCAAACGCAATACTTACATTAGTTTCTTGGAACCAATCGTCAGGAATACCCGTGCTCACGTGTGGGAAGAAATCTCCTTCCTTATTATTAAATGCTTGTCTAAGGTCTACATTTACACTTGACTCACAGTAGAATGTAGGAATGCCGTAAGCAAACATATACATCTTACCATCATAATATGTTCTTCCAGGATTCACTTCTGGAGGAAGTTGATTGTTTGGACAATCAAAATTATGAGCCTTAATAGATATGATATTCTTTAAAGAGAGTTCGTCTGGACCACCATCGTCAACTACATAATCATATAATATAGACCTAGCTGAGTGCCAATATTCTGGATAGGCAACATTACCTATCTCATCGTAAAATATATCACTATCATCAGGAGCACCCACTCTATTATCAATAAAAAATGGTAGTTTAGTTTTAAAGGAAAACTCATTTATAAAAGTGTCTCCTCCAAAAACTGTAGCTTCTGAACTTGATTGGTTTCCAATTTCTCTCTGGAATCCTGTATCAATTGTGTCATATGAATAAATCTGACCCCATTGATTAGTGAATATATTTTTGATAGATCCGTAGTAACAAACAGTAGAGATGTCAAACAACTTCTCTGGTTGAGAACAATTAATTTCTGGAGAAGCTGTTGGAGCATTTGATACTATATATCTACTTTTATCTTCGATTGCACTTTCTCCTCCAGAAAGAACCAAACTGGGGGATCGACTTGGGAAAGGTAGAGGTGCGTCTGTGCTTTTAGTTTTTAAATAAACAGAAGACTCTCTTTCGTAATTATTAATGTTATTAGTGTCTCCTGCAGATTGAACTCCAGGAATCAAATACTGCTTTATGTCAAGGTTTCTTTGTTTTACACCAAGACCATTATCAATTGTAGACCAGTAGTCGTAGTTAGCAATTGAATTGTAAGAATACCCATAGTTCCTTCTAGTAATTCCATTTAGATAGATTGTCAGATAGGATTGATAGGCAGCGAACATTGCAGATGCATTAAATGTGGCAGTTATGTTTGCAATTGATTCACTAGAGGCAAGAGCATCTTCTTGAGCTTGTTTACTTAAAAGTTTATAAAGAGCATTATCTCTAACTTGAACAAAGTGAGCAGATCCTGCTCCAAATATAACGTTTTCAAGCTTTAAAACATTTCCAAGAAAAGGTTGTCCAAAAGATGTTTCTGGAGAATTGAATACATGTCTGTATTTAGATTCGTCTGTAGAAAAAGCAGAAAGTCTGTTTGGATAACACAACTCATTTGCTGAATCAGAAGAGTCACCAGTTTGAACAATTGTATATCCACCAATTGTAAATGCAACATTAGGTACTGTACCAATTTGTACTTGTAATATTCTAGAAGCACCAAAAGATAGAGTGACGTATTCGTTCGTTCCAGTGGCAGCATCAATATATCCAAACTTGGTAACAACACCATCTCCACTTACACGGTATGTATCATATTGTACAGCAATAGGAATAGCAGTAAATGTTCCAGATAGACCAACTGGTTTAGTCAATGAACATATCTGAAGGAGTTGTCCTGCATACATCGATGCACTTGTAATAGTGTTTGTAAAACAATCTGTATACTCGTAAAGTCCATCGGTTGCACAAGTTGCTTTATAAGTTACACATTCATTGTTGTATGCATTATTTTTTTCAAGAAGAAAGGGGTCCTCTCTAAGATCGTTATACGGGTAGTTTGGAAAATAGTAGTCTGTTCCTTCTCTGTTATATTTTCCTACATTTCTAAGAATTCCTTTTGCAACTACTGATTTATTTGTAGATCTATCACCTCTTACAATTTTAAATCCAGCAATATTGTTTTTTTGTTCTTGCGTAAGACTTGATGTAATTATTAATTGTTCTATCTGTTGAGAATCAATTAGTACACCAATTGGGAATATGGCTCTATCTTTAATTTCAAGATTTGCATATCTACCATTAAGAGATATTGTAGGGGTGCCACTTTCAAATATAGGGCTCACTCTTACATCAGGAAACTTATGATGTCTGATTGGTTGATTTGCTAAATCTCCCCAAACATCTGCATTACAAGGATATACGTCTGTTGATTCCCAATATGCAAACTCTCCTTGTTGATAGGGAGTGGCATTTCCAATATTATCTCCTGTTCCTGAACCAGTTACAGAAGCTGTATTATATATTTTCCAATATTTGCTATATCCTGTTGTACCAGCTGTATAATCAGGTTCTCCTACAAAATCAGGATTTGTACTAGGAACATCTGGTTGAACTAACTCTGTATAGGTTATTTCTCTTCCAGGTATGTGAAAACCATCTGTCTGTTTACCGTTCTTAAGAAGGAATACAATTTCAAATGCATACACTTCATCCCTAAGATAACCTCTTAAGTTAGTTGCGTTTAATTCGTCTGCATAATTTTCATTAGCAGGAAGTTTATAAGTTTGCCACTTAAGACTTATCTGGTTTGCAATTTTCTGATAGTTAATCCTATCTATAGAAGTGAGATTGTCCCAAACAAGAACATCTTGAACAGATGTCAAATCTTGTGCAATGTCGTAATAAGGAAACTTTTCAAATATGTCATTTATAGTTAGTTGAATCTGAGTTTGATTCTGTCCACTATATGTTATTTGATTTAAAGAATCATCAATAAAATATGTACCAACAAGTTCAACTGAAGTGATGGCATTCACTGTTTTTATTACAGCAAGATTATAATATTCAAAATACCCTGTAACATCCAAATTAGATATATCCACCACTATAGACTTACCAACAGGGTAATTGAAATTTCCTGTTATTATTTGTGCATCTGATATTGGCGTTGGGTTTGTTACAGAATAGTATGATGTGTAAGCATCTCCAGCAACATCACAATATTGAATAGCAAACTGATATGTACCTGCTATGAGATTACCTCCATTTACAACATTAACTACTTTTAAAGTGGGAATGCTAAAATCAGGTTGTACATTTAATTTGTTACAGTCAATCTCAGTTGATTGAGTTCCTTCACAAACATTTGATCCAGGTTGTAAAGCGTATGGTAGATTATTTAAATCAAGATATCTTCTTGGATTTAAACCATCTGTCCAATAGATTTCTGTACTACAGTTTGTTATTTTGTGTACAGCTTTGTGAATTGGATAATTGATGTTAAAATTAAGACATGCAGCATTTATATAGGTGTAATAGACACAATTATTGTTGTCCATATAACCAATCTCCGAAGCTCCAGTGGTAGGATTTATAAGAAAGAAAATGTGTTTATTCTGTTCAGCAATATTATGACTACCAATTAATTGATAGCCCTCTGGGAAATTTAAACACAATTCATTGCCTGGCTCATTCTGATAATTTACAGAATTTGAGTCATAGTTTTCTACAGAAGCATTTAGAGCATACGTTAGTTGACCTTTTTGAACTTGGTTCAACGATTGATCCATGTTCAATCCAGTGTTTGCTGAATTATACTCTTGCTTTATATTTGATTGTTGCTGATCAGCCATTGTTAATTATTACGTCTCCAACCATATCTATTTGTCCTATTAGGCAGTTCGTACATGTTGAATCTGTTCAAATCTTGCTTGATTCTTCTTTGCTTTGCGTAAGGATCTTGTTTCTTTATTTCTATGTCAGCCATTATAAATGCTTCATCTGACAATTGTTTATAGTAAACAAGTTTTTGCTGAACTTGATTGAATGTCTCGTCATTTATCTGATTAGAAAGAGTTTCAAATATTTTATATTTGATAAACGCTTCAACATATTCTCTTATACGGTAGTTATCAGGAATCATTTGATTTCCTGATTGATCATAGTCGTATGCATAAAATACAAGATGAACAATACCTTGTCTGAAATTTGTTACAAACTTGTTGTCCCTTATATCAAAACTATCTGCAGAAGAAGCTCCAAGATTTGCACAATCTAATGTGCAGTGAGCTTTTACAGAGATGTTTCCTGGCTTAAGTAGATATGATTTTTGGTAGCTTAGATTCAGTTCGTTACTTGTCTTGTAGACAGCCTGTATCAGTTCAGGCATACAGTTGCCTGAGCATGAAGGGTTTGTACAATTAGGATTGTTACAAACTTCATCACCTATAGTTAGAGGAGATACTTGTATTGTTGTTTGAGAAGCAGCTTGTGAATAGAATGAGTTTGCTGATTTGTAAGGATAACCATCAACATATGTGCACATCCAAGCTTCTCTTACAGCAAAGAAGTTGTCAGGAAGCCTTGCTTCAAAGTCTTCTATTGTCAAATAAGTTTCTTGAATTTCATACGTAGCTCTTCCAAGTTTCCTAAGACACTTATCCAAGTATGTAGGAAACAGAAGATCATCAACAGCTCCTGTATCAAAATAGCTTTTCAGTTCTTCCTTTATAACGGAAAAAACTGGTTCTGGGCTTACAAAATTATATTTATAGTAGTAGCTCATTTTTGTATCTTTCTATTTGTAAAAACTATTTCTTCCATTCCTTGTAAATGTGTTGGTATTTTTCATCAGCATTGATGTAATGTGCTATCATTCTTGATGTAACTCTTGAAGGTTTGAAATACCAAAAGTTACAGTTTTTTAATCTTGCTGTTTCTTTAAACCAAATCCATCCAAAGAAATATCCTTCTGTATGGTAGTTGAAATTGTAAATAACTTTCCCTTTCTCTTTGGTTTTCTTCCAGTCTATAGCAAGATTTACAAACTCACTTTCTGCACCTTTATGTTTCTTCCTTTTCTTTTTGTTTATTGAAAACTCTCCAAATCCAAAAGGAAGCTTTTCTCTGTTTCCAGTTTCTAAAATGTAATTTCTGAAAGCTTCGTTAAATCTATAGATAACATCCCTCCAAGCATCAAATGATAAGTTTACATCTGGATGTTTCTTGCAAAAATTTATATAGTTCTCTCTACTTGCCGATCTCCAATCGATCTTGGTTCTCATTATTTAAGATTTGGTGCATTGGGAGCCTGACCATCTATACCATCGTCAGATATGTCAGTTTTAATACTAAAGTAAGTTTGTAGTAGCTTTTTAGTAGTAAGTTCAAGCACCTGACTTTGCAAATATCCTGGGAGAGAATAAGGTTTATCCAAAGGATTTTTGCAAAACTCGTCAATGTTTATACTTTCTCCGCAACAGCATTCTGAGAACATTATGCTGTTTGGAACATCCTCTTCAAACAAAGCAGTCATTCTTATTGCTTTCAGAAGAGGATTACTTACATATAAATAATTATTCATTATCCAATAATAAGCTTCTTTCTTTATTATCGGAAGTTTCAAAAGATTTATATATCTATTTACTGTAATTTCTTTAAGTTTCTTTCCCTGACCACTCATTGCATTTATTGAGTAGACACCTTGGATGATGTATTGGTAGTTTCCCTCTGCTATTCTTGGAATCTTTTCTTTACTCCTTGATATAGTACATGGGTCTACGTAATCACAACATTCTGAGATGGGAACTTCCACCATTTCAAGGCAGGGTATTGTTGTAAACAGTGTGTCTGTTGCCCAAAGTTTTCTAAGATTTGTTTCCCTCTTTATCAACAAGAGAGAATTGTTTTTAATTTCAGACGCAATAGCACGATCAGTTATCAAACTATCAGTTGATAAAAGTTTGTGCATGCTTCTTACGTCAGATACTAATTTTCTTAGAGTGGCCATTATAAATACTGTTTATATATATTCGTCATTCCATAGAGATGGTCTATTAGAAATCCTGTCACTTCTCCTCTTGATCCTGTATATCCATTCTTATCGTCCCATGAACTCTTAGCATTTGAAAATGCTGGAATTTGATAAAATTTAATTCCTCCAAAGTCGTGACTCACCTCATGATGTTTATCTCCTGTGAATATGTAAAAGTTCTCATGGCTTGACCATTTGTCCTTATATTCTATTGGAAATATACCAGCAAGCTTAGCAGGTTTCATCGCATCTCCATGGTTGAACATTATTGCTGTCTTTCCGTAGCTTACATATTTTCTATACTTAGGAGAAGTTTCAAAAGATATGTGCTCTTCTGACTTGTAATACGTTTCTAACCATTTGACCAAATGCCATCCTACATACTCATCGTGATTTCCAGGAACGTAAATAACATTCAGGAAAAAACAATTAGATGCCAAAAAGTTTATCATATCAACCTCATGATTGCATATTTTTTCAAAAGAGTTATGATATGACAATATATTTTGCTGAGGAGTTCCTTTAGTTGTAGTTCCGTTAAACTCACTATTAAACTCATCAGAACCTATTACATAATAAATTGTATCAACAAGATTTGACACAAGAGCTTGATTAACAATCACTTCTGTCTTTTCTCTTATCTTTGCAAACCTGTCGTTGATGTTATTTGAACCATCTACATCAAGCTTGTTAAAATGTGAATCTTGCTTGTTTATTATTAAAGATGCTTCTGACACATCTTTTCTAACTTTAGGGGAGCCTACAGAAGGAAGAGTGGGTTTATATTCCTTTAGAAAGGAAATAAATTCGTTTTGGAATATTGCCTCCTGACTCTTTTTACTCAACCATGCTTTAACTTGCCAGTTAGGTGTGGTTGTGTTTCCCCAATAGTTTTGTACATATTTAGTTATTTCCCAAACAGAAACATCTATTTTAGACTTTTCAATCAGCTCTTCTAAAGACTTTATTTCTTCCTTAACGTTTAAAACTATTTCTCCAGTTCCGTTTACAATATCTTCTTTGAATATTGCTGTGTTGTTTTCAAAAACTTGAACAGGTTTTACATCTCTTAACTCTTTCAAAAGATCATCTACACATTCTTCTGTCACACCAAGTTTATCTGCATAAAACTTCTTGCTTTTCTTCCACGTCAATAAATTTTGAAGTTGGATTAGAAGTGATTGATTTTCAGACATTTATGAAACATTTAGTTAAATTGACATAAAGATAGGGAATATTATTGAATATACAAAATAATTTTAATTTTGTCAATTATTACATTAACACGATTAATTAAAAACCCCCAACGTAGACACGCCAGGGGTAAACCCTGTAAAACCAACAAAACAGAGTTTTTATAAACTTAAGGAGCTATTGTAGTTGTTGTGCTTGTTGTGACACTTGCACACTGTGTTAACAATAAACATAATGCTGCCAAATATCCAGGGTTGGTACTTAGGATGGCTATCATTGATTGTACAATAGCAACTGGTGTAATTTTAGAATCTATCTTCTGAAGTGCTGTAGTGAGACAATCTTTAAACTGTACTCCTGATCCTGGAAGGTTTGATCCAGAATAATAGATGTAATCTGAGTTTATAGGATAGCCTAAAAACCCATCATATACACATCCAGAAGGGTAGTAAGTGTAGACAATATCAGCGTTGTAACAAGGCATACCAGGTACACAAGCCATAGTTTAAGGATTTGGAATGTACATAATATAATAACAAGCAATAGAAGGCTGTATGTTTGCATGACCAAGTCCTCCTCCTGTAGAAGCAATACTTATTCCTGTTGTAGCAACATTAGTGTTCAAGGTTGCTTGAACTCCATCTCTAGTAGCCTCACCGCCACCACCTGGTTCAACTGCTCCTTGAAATGTGTGCGTGTGACCAGGATCTGTAAGAAGGTGCGTGTGCGAAGGTATTTGTGAAACATCAAGAACTACAGAGTTTGATCCAGATGTGCTAAGAATAGAATAGTTAGGGTTTCCAGGAGTTGCAGGATTAACTGCAGAACTCAAAGGACCTCCTCCTACGCCTACAATTGCACCTACACCAACTCTACCTCTCTTGTCAGGAGTTCCATTAAGACCATTACAAAGATAGATTTGTTGCCAATCTCCTATTCCTGCACCTGTGATGTTAAAATTTGATAATGAACCATAATATTCTACAGCAGTGTAAGGAATCATTCTTGAATAATATGCTGTAGTTGCTGGTAAACTTGCTAAGTATGCAGTTATTAAATTATTAAGGTCAGCAAGCTTTACATAGTTTGTACTTACGTCAAGAGCAAGTGCTGCCAAGTCAACTCCCAACTGACAAAGTTTTGTAATTACAGCTTGTACAATATCATGCGTATCAGACGATGCTGTAACTCCTGTAAGACATCCAATAGTATAATTGGCATTCAATGTGGTGAGAGTTCCGTTGATTGATGTAACTTGAGTTTGCAAGTTACAAGCAGCTTTTACTAAAGCTGTAAAAAGTTCCTTTGCAGAAGGATTTCCACATGCAGGAAAGCAGGGAGGAAGATATTGTGTTACAAGTGTACAGTAGTCTCCAATTGGAATATTTATCTTTATTCCTGTTCCATCAAGAAAAGAAACAATTGTATTTATTAAAGCTTGCTCCACTGTAAATAGATTGTCCCCATTTTCAATAGCTAAGCTAGCAACATTCTCACCTGTATATCTTACACATTTATCTGAAGTTGTTTCTACACAACCATTATAGCAGTTATTACAAGCCATTTTATTAATTATTTATATATTAAAATCTTTACCCTGCTAGCTATCATTTCAATAGTGTAGCTTTTGGCGTAGTCTGGGTTACAAATCTTATTTACCAATATCCTTTTGTAGTTAAGAAGGTCTCCAATAACTGTATGGTTAAAAGGAAGTCCTAACATAAATACTATGTTATTGTATTGATTATTTGCAAGATCTGTTAGCTTGCAATCAATATCAAGTATCAAATTTGCAGGAGTGGTGCAGTCTACGCAATTAACTAATCTTGGTGATAACATTTTTTATCTTTTGTGTTATGTTCTGAATAGCACTGTTGCAAGCTGAACATAATCCATTTATTAATTGACATCCACAACCAACTTTCATTCCGCAATTTCTACATTGTGCTCCCATAATTATAATGTTTGTATGTTATACAAAACTGTTGAAGTAATTTGTTCCAGAACAACCACAATTGTTCTTTATGAAGTTTGACAACATTTTGTCTGCTTGCGTATACAATTTGTTAGCAGTGTCTACAGCACAGTTATTAGCTGCTGCAATAGATCCTTGTATGAAATAGTATATACTGTTCAGTTCAACTTTTTGTTGTTGTTTTATAGCCAAATCACACTGCATCATGTCAAGCTTCATGAAAGCTTCATCAAACTTCTCCTGTATCTTATCAACTCTCATTATTGTCTTATTGACAAAGTTTGTCAAAGCTGGACTAATTGTGTATGTTAAATAATACACCCCATCAGGAAGAGGTTGTAAAGGTTGTCCCACCGCTGACAATCCTAAAGAGGTAGAATTGAAAACGTTGAAATCATTTGGAACAAACGGTAAAACCACTGCTGCAAATCCAGGAACTGTAATACTTATTGTTGGACTTACAGGGGTGGCATCATATGTAGAGTTATCAGCTATTCCTAATGTGTTGATATTATGAGTGTCGATAACTAATATATCCAGTACGTTTGCCATATCTTTTAAAATAATTATGCCTGAGGACTTGAGAATCCTCTCTCACCCTCAGGCATAGGTTTATATGATCCTTATTTTATTAAGGAACCAGTGTAGTAGTTGTTGAAGTGGTTGCCCATATAGTTGTACTAGTTGATGTAGTAGTCAAGCATACAGAACCGTTGTCAACTGGAGTACCCAAAGCTGCAGTGAGAATTGCACTTACAGAAGTTGCAGCAGCTGATCCAGCAGGTACTGCTATAATCACTGTGCTATCTTCTTTGATGTAATCGCTCCACTGATAAGCAGATTTGTCATACTCATTGAACTTAATGTAATAAGTGTCATAAGTAGTGCCTGCAGAAACCCAAGATTCAAAGTTACCATTGTAACCAGCCATCCTGTAGAGGTGCTTGAGGTAACCAGCTTGATAGCTGTAGAAGTTCTTCTCAAGTTGTGCAATCTCGTCAGAAGTTCCAATTGCATAAGATGCACGTTGAACAACTTGAGGGTTTGCAACAAGGTTACAAGCGTCTGCTACAATGAAGTCTGCTGTGGTGGCTGGACCTTCGTATACGAATGCACGGAACCACATCCTGTCATATTCGTAAGGGAAAGCAGCTACATCACAAGGCTGACCATATTTGGTAAGAGGTTTACCAGTGATACGGAGAATTGCAGTGGCATCATTACGAAGACGCTGGAACTGATACAAATCAGAGAAAGTGATGTTGTCAGGGTTGTTACCAGGAGCAGCTTGTTGGAAAGCCAGGATGATTTCGTCAATCAAAGCTGGAACGTTAACATCTGTACAAGGGTTAGCACCACAATCGCAACAAGGAGCTTGAACAGTTACACTACGAGTGAAACCATTGAAGTACAAGGTGTCCAGGTAAGAAGAATGTGCACGGAGGGTAACAGTTACAGTCTCACCGCACTGAACAGTCCAGTTACCAATGTCAGTGATTTGTGTAATTGGGGTAGCACAACCGCTAACTTTGTACCACTCAGTTACATTAGAGTTTTTTGGTAAAATTGTTTCAGCATTACCTGTTAATGCATTTGTAGCAACACCAATTTTGTCAGATCTTTTTGATCCTTGAAGATAGGTGTTTGATCTACCTTGAGCAACATAGAAATAAGGAGCAGCACCAATGTTTACTGCTGTAGCAACTGTATAGTCGTTCCTATAGAAACCGACTGTTCCAGCTGTAAGGTCTTGCGTAGAACCGCTACTGGCAATTGAGCTGCCAACAGGAACCACGAAGAGCGTAGTTAAAGAAAAATCTGCCATTTTTGTTTATTTTAAATATTAAAAAGCCTATTCGTTTGTTTGTATTCTATATGCACTGTTCTGTACTGCTGATTGGTTTTCTGTGTACATTGCAAGATTTTGAACAGTGAGATCTACAAGTTCGTCCTCCAAATACTCTTCAAGTTCACAATTAACATCTGTAGAATCTGTTCCATCAAACTTTACATATCCAGCCTTATCTATATATTCTGGATATCTCATGTAAGATATGTAGATTTGTTTTGGTGTGAACGTACCATCTGTGAATACACTTATCTCGTCAGATGACACGTAATTGAAAGTTTCTTGGTATTCGAAAGAAGGTTTGTAGTTATCGTTATTTAGGAGTAGAGAAGTGTCACCATGTTTTGACAAATCCTTGTTTATCCATATCACCCTGTCTTTACACTTATCTTTGTCAGCCAACATGTAGCTGTCAATGTAAAACATGTATTTTGGGAAAAGCTGGTCAAGTTTTGTATACCATTGATTTATCTTCGGATTCTTGATTTCTAAGTTTAAAGGCTGATGATTGTAGTGTACCACCAATCTTTGGAGATCCTCATAACGTTTCTTAAAAGAATCAAAACCCATACCGCTAACTACACTAAAACCATCAACCTTTTGTTTAATCAACTTTATTTGACTTTCATTGAGAACTAAAATTTTGTCCTCAAGATTAATCTGTTGATGCTCATTGGTAGATAGTTTATTTAGTTTCTGATCAATCTTATATAATAAACTATCTACTAATATCATAGAGCTGCTAGTTTTTTAGTTTTTAATTTTCCTTCTAGAGTGAGAAGTTCATCTTGATGATCTTCGTCTGCAAGGAATTTTACGAGTTCTTCTTCATCAGTTGCAACTTCAAATTCTCCTTCATAAATCCTTCCATTAGGTTTTATCCTATATATAGAATGAGAGGTTGCTTGTTTTACAAGATCTTTAATATGGAGCAAATTTTCTCTCATGTCAGCGAATCTGTTAAACACTTCCACTGTAGAAAGACCTTGGTAACTTCCAGTTTTGAATTCTGTCTCTTTCAACACATTATCTACAAGATTGTAAACAACTTCTTCTTTTGTATTGTCTGTGACAGGTAATCCCAACAACCTTGCAACTTTCTTCTTCTTCTCAGGAGTCATGTTGTCGAACTTGGAAATTGCTTTATTTACAAGTTGTTTCTTTTTAAACATAACTGCGTTTTCAATTTCATCATCCACTACATAAAACTGTGTGTCTGCAGGAAATTCACCACGCTCCCAAGCTTGATAAGAACTTGCAATTGTAGGATGCACACGCAACCAAGAAAATGCTAGTTCCTGAAGAGGTTGATCAAGATCGTAGAAATTGTCACCATCCATCAATTTTACAGCCTGAACGTGCAGAGTGTCATTTGAAGAAGTGCTTAATCCGCTGTTCCAAAAAGGAGAACGAGGACCAAGCTCAATGTTAAGTGCTTGTTCCAACTTATTCTTAAGATTTTCAACACGCTCTCTTTCCAATTCTCTTTCTGTAGGATCTTGAATTCTTCTTATATAAGATGCGTTTGGATCTAAACCTGTCCTATACTGACCATCAAGTTCCTTGTAAGGGTATTTAAAAACACCTGTTCCAGGAATCCTTGTCATACCTTTTTGCGAAAGACCACCTTGCATTGTTTGCAATTGAGAGTTATTATACTCTTTCTTAATTGTGGAAATTTTACCAACTTTGCCCATATTTAGTTTATTTTATTTGGTTTGTAGCAGATGGTTCCCATCGAAGGGAATGCAACTGGGAGACACCCCAGTCCATCCATCTGTAGATTGAGAAGAGCCCTCCAAAGGAGGGAGTTAGAGGAGAGCTCTTCTCGGTAGGATTGGTCTAGGAATACTATTCCTAGAGTGGAATTAGAACTGTGGAATCTCTTCGATCAAAACTGTGCGAGAGAGATCCTCAATGAACACATCGCAACGATCTTTCATCCAGATTTCATAACCAGGGAACTTATTAGCAGAGCTCATACCCTGAGACTTAGCAAAGCCTAAGTGGTGACGAGTTCCGTCAATGTAACCCCAAGTCATAGAAGGAGCACCTTTCATCCTTACTTCACGGATGTTGTTAATCATTGAGCCATCGCTCATTGGAGAAACATCAAACACCATGAATACAGGAGTAGATTTTTTATTCTGACCAAATTCCAGATTAGATTGTGGAAGATCAAGTTCCTTCAGATGGATCAGTTCAACACGACCTGTCTCACGAGTAACCATGCTATCGAAAGCAAAGTTGTAAGTGATGTGTTGACCTTCTCCTTGCAAATACCTGTTTCCAGAATCAGCCATAAAGGTGAGACCAGAATTCAGAGCATCGTTCTTAAGAGCTTGTTGGAATACATCGAAACCTGCTTCGTTGGTGTACATTTTAACCCTACGGTCTTTAACGTCCACCCTGCGATAGAACAAATCACCAAATACGGAACGAATCAGATTTGCAGTGAATTCACCACGATTGTATTGAACCAAGTTACCATTGTTACGCATCCTGTGATAAACACCAGCAGAAGTACGCTTCAATTCTTGCTTAGAACCGTTTGTTTTAACAGTGCCAGGCTTGCTCCAAATCATACGCTTAACTTTCAATTCAAGCATAGACTTACGCATCCAGAACTCGATGAATGGTTCCCATTTAACATCGTTTCTAGTGAGAGGAAGCTGGTTCCTACGTTGAGGAGCATATACAAGGATGTCAAGAGGCTTACCAGAAGCATCACGCATCATTTTGTCATCAGCCCACTCAGTGATTTTGTGCTCATAACCATAAGCTGAACCAAGAGATTCAAACATTGTGATTTGCTCACCAAGACGAGGAAGACCTAACAAATCCTGGTCAAACTCACCAATTGCAGCGTCAACCAGTTCCAGCTCAATACCAACTTGTAAGAAGGTGCTGCTTACGAAATCAACTGTTGGGTTGTCACTTACAAGAGTGAAGCTGTAAAGGTAGCCCATGTTCCAAGGAACTGGATCTTTAACAACATAAAACCTAGGACCATACTGACGAGAACCTACAGAAACAATTGCATTTTTAGAAAACTCATTGGTGTCAAGTACAAGAGAAAACTCTTGACCATCAATACCAGGTTTTGTCAACAATTCTGTAGCTCCAGGAACATCAATAATTTTTGGAAACTTGTAAGGCACTTGTACCTGCCATTTCCAAGCATCACTGTTGTTATCAATGTAATAAGGAGTGGACTTGTTGATCATGTCCAGAAAATCGTTGCTGTACAAAGAACTTTGAGTGTACAAGCTGATGATTTTCTTATCATAATCAGCAGGTTCGGTGGAGTGGAAACTTTCTAAGTGATTAGCGTCCGTAAGCTTGCCTACAGCACGTTTATCCATAGAAGCCACTCTAGCATACGTAAACCCAGTTAAACCTGGGATAGTTTGAATTGGCATTTTGTTATCTTTTTAATTATTATAAATGTTTACTGAAACCATGATGTTGTCCTAGATGATTCTTTTGAAGATTTTGCTGCAGTTTTTGTACTCTGCCTTGCAACTTCACTAAATAAATCATCTGATTTTTTACTGATTCCTCTTTTTTGTATTGTTGACAACGTAGGATCGGTTTCTAGAATTTTAAGAATTAGTCCCACTTTAACTTTAGTAGAATGGTTTTCAGGTCTTTTCAATTCCAAAATTTGCCTGTCAAACTCTGTTAGCTTTTCGCCAGAAGGAGTTTGATATTTGTCAACCAAAAGAAAATCTTGTAGTTCGTTAGCTAATTTTGGATTGATGGGGATTCCGTCAAATTCTTTAGCTTTTAATTTATCCTGTAGAACAGTTTGTACGTTTTGTACATACTGTTGTTTAAGGGCTTGTTGCTTTTGGAGGTCTTGTTCTCTTTGCTGCTCCATTTGAGCAAGTTTTGCTGCTTCTTTCTTAACTAACACTTTGTGGTGTTTTGCTGAAACAGTTTCAAGATCTCCATAGTTTTTAAGTCTTTCAACTTCTGTATCAATATCTTCTGGTTCAAATCCTTGATCAGCCAGAGCTTGTTTAATTACAGAAACTTGATTGCTTTCTTGTGAAAGATCCAAGTCTGAAAAACTTTGAATATTATTATATGTACCGAAATAATCTTTTGGATCGACACCTTTTACAAAAATAGCTTGGAAAGCTTGTTGGTAGTCTTCGCCAAATTGACCTATGAAATTATTCACTATGTCAATTGCTCCTTTCTTCTTCTCTAAATTAAACCTCTCTAGAAATTCCTCAGGAGTGGTTATTGATGGGGATTCTTCATCCTCATCGTCTTTATTGAATACACCTAGTTTGAAAAGGTCACGAGAAAGAGCTTCGAATTGATTAACCTCTTCAGAATCTGAGGAATCATCACTGTCAGTGGTAGTTGGTTCAGGTTTTGCTGCAGGTTTTGATGAAGTTTCTTCATCGTCCTCATCAGTTTCTTGTTCAGAACCATATAAAAAATCTTGTATAGATTTTTTTGAATCTTCAGACTCAACTTTTTTCTCCTCTTTAGGAGCTTGTTGAGATACTTTTTTAGGAGCTTCTACAGGAGCTTCTGGTTCAAGTTCTTTAACGTCAGAAGGGGCTGCTGAAACTGATTCAGGACCTAGCAAATCATTAATAAGATCTGCACTTCCCATTCCCATTTCCATAGTGTTTTCAATACTAAAGTTTCCAAAAGATGGAGTGTTTAGATTATCGGCCATATGTAGTTTATTTAAATTATTGGTTTACTGTGTAAAAATATATTAACGTGCATTAATTACAAAGACGTGATACATTATAGAATTCAATTTTTGCGATAATATAGCATTAGTGATTTTTACTATAACGTAAATAATTACGATTTCTTTTTATTTCTGCCCTTTGCATTCTCTTTAGCTACTGCTAAATCGTTTGCTTGATTCTCTCTAGCCAATTGAATTTTCTCTCTTTCTATTTGCATTTTCTCTGCAGCAAGCCTGTTCTTATTTTGTATATCAGACATTTTCATTTGGTAATCTTTGGCAGCTCTAGCCTCTTCGCTAGCAAATCTGCTCATCTCAAGGACATCTGGAACAGCATTGCTATTTAAATCCTCACTCTCCACTTTACCAAATCCTGTTGCTTGGATGATTGCAATTTCCTTTTTATTGATCCTGTCAAGTTCTTTTTGGTAGTTTTCATTCGCAACCTTCTGCTCATTCTGCATTTGTGCTTGTTCCATCTGAGCTTGAGCAATTTGTTGTTGCTGCTCCATCTGTTGCTGTTGCATTTGCATCTGCTGATCTTGCAGTTGTTCTTGCCTCTCTTTGAGAGTTTTGAACACTCTCTTCATTTGCCTAACAGAATTTGTTGAATAAAGCTCAATGATGTCATGCAGAGAGCCACCATTTTGAAGAACTGCCTGAGAAAGACCTCTAATCTCATCAAACATCTTCTTGTCTTCAGGACGATTTGTAAGATAGACTTTCAAATCACGGAATTTCAAATCTGTACCATTAACTTGGATGAATGCAGATTCTCCTTCAGATGTGATGTATGAAAGCGTGGATTGTGGTTTTTTGCTTTCAACATATTGAGATGCATCAATAATTGCTTGATACAGTTGACCCATTACATACTCATGTGCTACGAACAGAGGCTCTGTTTGGGAATACGACTGTTGAACAGCTGCATTTACACCTGTAGCAGACTCACTTGCTGAAATAGAACCCATACGTTGTCTAGTCATACCTATAAGCTCCCAACACTCACTCTTGAGCTGTTGAGCAAGCTGATACCTAGATTGAATCTCCTGCGTACGTGTAAGGTCAATGTCTCTAAATTGGTTGAAACTAGATGGGCTCTTGAGGTTCTCAGGAGAGTCATCAATAAACACTACACCTCTGTTTCTAGCTTCCATTTCCCAAACGTCAAGAGCATCTTGAGCATCACCATCCTTTGGAACAGGAACGTGTCTAATAGATGTCAAATACACCTTACCCACTTCTTTCTCAAGGAGTTTATAAAGCTGGTTCATACAGACGTTATACAACACCTGGAAGGGCTTCATAAGGTCTACAAGGCTCTTTGCTTCAGTGTTCTTAACCTCATGAACAAGTCCTATTATAGGGCAATAGTTCAAGAGTTTATAAGGCTTGATGTGATAGATGTCAGGACCAATCTTAGTTCCTTGATACCACTGATTAACCCATCCCCATTCAAGAGATTGTTGTGTAGGGATTGTTCCCGACTTATAATTTTCATCTACCAGAATAGACTGTTCATTTCCCAGCTCATCTATGTAAATAAGCTTACCTATTTTCCTCTTACTCAACCAATAAGATCTAACAACTACATACTTATAACCAAAAGAGGAAACATTTGATGTAAGTCCTAGAAAATCTTTCAATCCATCGTTATTCTCTTTCATCTCAGACTCAATCATCATCCTTGTCTGAAGAACCAATGGGTCATAAGTGTCATATGTAACAGAATCAATACCAGGAGATACATCTGGATTACCAAGGTTTGACTCACGTACGTTAATCAATCCATAGTCTTGTAGAGAGCTTCTCAGGTGATCTATTTCATCCTTTGTAAGATCTGGTATGGATTCGATTATTTCCGAAAGCTCCATCACCTGCACTGTACCAGCAGCGTAGGCACCTTGAGCTCTTCCTGTAGGATCAGAAATATATTTCCTATCTGGAGTGGTGAGAAACCATGTATTCTTTGGATTAGCCACCTCTACATTATAGCCAGTTTTGGAGTTGTCCTCATAAATATGGAAGAACTCTCTGGCAGAAATAAGCATATCTCTAAAAGCATCTTCGCTCTTTTCCTTCAGAATAAACTCAGCTTTTTGGGCTGTCAATACGTGATTTGCCCACTTCTCAGCAACAGATGTATATGTATCTAGCTCATCCTTAACTTGCTCAATTGTCATTTGCTGAAGCTGCTCCTCATCAATCTCAGCTCCTTCCATAGCCATTTTCTCAGCAATCTTCTGCTTTGCTTGAGACATTACATAGTTTTGAAGAATCTCTGTTTTAAACTTCAATTCCTCTGACTGACTGTCATCATCAAAAGCTTTCACCCTAAATGCATCTGGACGCTTGGATATCTCTCCAACAAGCTCGTTAATGGGTGTTGTTATTATTGAATAGTGCTTTACATAAGCAGGAAGCTGCAAATCTGCTGTGAGCATCTCTGTAAAACTCTTAACCTCAGGCTCTTGGTAGAAGTCCTCCATACGAAGGATTCCCTTTACAAGATCGTAGTTTTTAACAAATGTGTCCCTATTTTTAACATATTCAGCGTAAGCCTTATTTGCAAAATAGTCCATTGTGTTCTTTATCCAGCTCTCATCTCTCTTTTCCTTTTCAGTTTTAAACTGGTCAGGGAATATATTTAAATACGCATAGCGTATTGTAGCATCTTTTGTATATCTAATTATTGCCATTATGTAAAGAGTTTATTTTTTCTATGGTTAAACAATCCTCCTCCTGAAGACTCTATAACGGATCTTTTCTTTTTGTTCTTAGAAAAGAGAGCTGCTATTCTTTCGTCTCCTGAACCTCCAACTCTTCCCATGATGGGGTCCATTTTAAGGGCTTGTGCTATAGCAAGTTCTGCAGCAACCAATCTATCGAAGTTTCCCTGGTCGTTATACTGTATTATCTCTTCAAGCAGCACTGGATCAAATATCTTACTCACCCCTGTAACCTCTCTTATAAGGTTACCTTGCTCGTCTTTTTCTGAATGTATAACATCTTCCAAATACTTCTTAAGACAGTTGTGAAGATAATCTATTATTTTCTGGGAGCTCCTGTGTATGCCGTATTCACGTTTCACTGTTGTGTTTGGTACAACTTCCATCAACCATTGAGGTTGTTTCTCCAAATAATGGGCATCTCCCTTAGCTTTCATGTATTCTATGAAGGAAATGTCATCATTCTCACACAGAGTTCTTGCGTTATAATATTTTATAAGCAATCTAGCCTGCTCTTCCCACTTTTCCTTCTTATCAGGTCTTGCTACGTAGGAAGCAACAAACATGTCCTGATATTTCTCCCCTGTAATATCATGCATTCTTTTATATACGTACACAGCTCCTAAAGAGGAACTGTATGCTGATTGTCCTTGTCTATACGGGTCAACTCCTGCTACATACAATCCATAAGGAGGGTTGTTTACAGGAAACTCATATATTACAATGGGGGCATCTTTTGCGTCTGAGTTCTTTAATGGGAAGTTTGTAATTGGTAGCTTATCTGTAAAATCATGACCAATCTTTTCTCCATCAGAAAACAATATCACTGGAGTGCCTGTACGCTCTTGGTATAAAAGCCTGGTTTTCTGTCTTTTAGCAGCCTCAATGTCAAATATATTTGTATCCTCATTAAGGAATATATCATCCACTTCCATAGGATAGTACATCTTTTCCTTCAGATATGCTATCCTGTCTCCTGCTTTCTTTAGACGTTCTAAGTTGGATGTAGTTATATTGACTGCCTTTTCCTCATTGCTAACCAACATCTTAATGTTGTGTAAATCGCTACCAGCAGGTTCCTTAAGGAATTCACCAAGGTTAGACTCCTCTTTTGCCTCCATCCTATATTTGTACGAGATGAAGAGGCCGTGCACTCTTGCTGTATCTTTGTCATTATTATATGTAAGAAAGTTAAAATTGTCTACGTCAAACATTAAACTCTTTGCATCCATAAACTTCTTCATATCACCACCAGTGCCTGTAAGAATAGGGGAACAACCCCATCCAAAAGGTGTAGTGAAACCAGGTACAGCTGCCTGAAATCCTCTGAGAAAGTTGCCCTTACCAATCTCGTCAATAATCAATTTACGTGGCTTGGTACCAGCAATAGCTTCCTCATTATTACCCTCGTCTAGGTTCCTTATGAGGATTTGAGAGAAAGGAATCCTTTCACCTCCCTTTGTTTTAATACCCAATGTCACTTGATTCTTCCAATTGTCCTCAATTCTCTGCCATCTCCAAGCTTCTGGAAGGAAGTTTAGTCCCTTATCAATCTTATCTGTAATAAGCTTAATATCTGGAGCATTCAGTCCAGCAATAATGTTTTGGGAGTTTTCATCAAATGTAGCTCCCCATGCTATATAACTTGCCTCAAGAACAGACTTAGCAAACCTTCGTATACCAAGAATTACAAGTCCTTTCTTCTCCTGCTGTGCCCTATCAATCTCGTTTGTTACAATCCATTCGTTGTCCCTCAGAAGTGGATTAGCGTATTTCTGGGAGATTCTACCTCTCTCATCAATAACATCCACCTCTGTATGCCATATGTTTAGGTGCCAATATAAAAAGGGGTTGATATACACCCCATTCATCATAGCACCGTTTAAACAAAGATTCTTATGAAAATTAAAGAACGGAACATACTCATCACTATCCCTGTCAGGGATTCGTTTTTGATTCATGAACCAGTCCTTATAATCTATTGATTCTAGGTTGTTCATTTTCTATTTTTCAAAAACTCCTCTGCCTGCGCACTAAGTTCACCCTTTCCTCTCACTTCCACCTTAGCTTCTTCAATGCTCCTCAGCTTATCCACCACCTCAACCAATGCAAGATAGTTCTTCATTGTCTCCTGAACAAACTTACCCTGTGCTTCAATAGATGCAATCACCATAGGTAGCATTCCACCCTTAGCTGTAGGCTTCCATTCAATCCTATCCTTGAGCTCATGTAGAGGATTGGCATCAACATAAGCTTTCCAGCTCTTAAGCTGTTCTTCAGCCCAAGATAGCTCTGTATTAATATATGTAGTTTTCTTAATAGCTGTCGCCATAATCGTCTTCGTCTTCTTTAAATAATTTATCTAAATCCATCCCATCTTTCACAATCTTATCAACATAATCCTCATCCTTATGAGAATAATCCATATCAAGCTGTGCCCTATACCTATCTAATGCAAAAACCATCTCTTTGTCTGTCACTCCCCACAAATCTCCATAGTCTGAAAAAGCTGTCGCTAAATGCCTACCCAAATTATAAGATGGGTAGTGAGTATGTAGTTCCTGAAGAGCATTGATAACCTGGTTGTAATAACTGGCTTTTCTGCTCATTTCCCTTTCTATTTTGTTATTATACCAGAATAATTAGCTGAAAGCTCCTTTGCTTCTGGCAATATTACATTATGCAAAAGCTTTTCAATTTCAGCATTTGCCAATTTCTTAATCTCTTCAGAAACTCCTTCTGTAGCAGCAAGTGCTGCCAATTTCTCTATTACCACCCAAACTTCAAATATACTACTCATATTAAATCATTTAAATCATCTACGTCGCTATCACTTGGAAGATTAATATTAATCTCTTCTGAGGACTTTGTTGTTGTAGGAATTGCGTCAAAGTTCTCAGCAAATTCCTCAGACATATACTCCTTACAGAAAGATATGGTGATTCCATTCTCTTCGTCCGTTCCTGCTATGTCAACATAATCAACTCCCTTGTCAAACAAATCTGAAAGAATGTCAAGGAAAGTTTCCAGAGGCACCTTTTTAATTCTTAAGCTGTTGTTCATTTTCAATTAATTCTTCATCTTTTTGAGAAATAACTTCCTTCCAAAACCCTATTGGACAACTGCAAGACATACACTTAGTTTTAGCAGAAAGCGTACATCCACACTTTGTACAATGTATGTCTAGACGTAAAATAGCCCATCCTTCTTTCTTCTTGTTCTCAGAGTAGAAGCTACATCCCTTACAAACCTCCAACCTCTCAACACTCACAGATGCAATGGCTTCTTTCATCTCCTCTGGAGGAAGAATATTATTTCTCCATCCTTCGAACACTTGATGAAAATTAATCATTTGTATTGGTTTTCTGTATCAAATAATCAATTTCTGAACAAACACCCTGTAATCTAGTTTCATGCTTACCCCTCTGTTTATCAGAAAGAGTGTCCTTTTTAAGCTCATCCTCCAGCTTACCCTTTATACAAACAAGAGCTTCCAGCTTATTCTGTGCCTTCTTCTTATTAAAATAAAACTTTCCAAACCCACTTATCTCCACACTACCATTATTCAACATTGCTTCAGACGAACTTTGGAACTGATGGTTTATAACAGTTTCTATCGTCTTCTCAGCCATCATCATCTTTACAGCAAGCACCCTCACGAGATAGTCCTTCATGGACATCGATCGTGGTTTAACGTCCATCTCCATGTAAAAGCTTTATTTCTAACGTCAACTGTTTATTAAAATCCAGCAATATAACAGGATTCACCTTCGTCTTATTCCCATCCTTCACCAACACCCCTATTCTCTTAAGCTTGGAAATAATATTATTAACCGTTGCCTCAGAGCTCTCATATTTCTCACAAAACTCATTCCTATTACTAGCGTAGGAAATATTCCCCTTAATAGCCGTATATGCCACTAATTGCACTTCCCTCTCTGTCAACTTCAAATTATTAACAACAGAAATAATCTTATAATACTTCTCTGCCAAATCATAAGCATTTTCCTCAGGCCTTTTAATCCTTTGTAAAACACCTACAGCTTCCTTATTTAATTCTTTTGTTGACATTACAATACAAAAATATAAAATTACATACAATCCACAAACACTTGATGAACAATACATTACATCTAAATGCCATATTATGTCCAAAAATTACTCACCCATCACTATCTCCTACAAATACAAACACAATATTTATAAGAAATAATCCAATTAAAAGCTCATTGTAACAAACATCTTCATCCTCATACACCCTATTATAATGTATACCAATATTATAATACCCATATGAAAGATCAATAATTTCAAAAGACACAGAAGCTAAATACATCCTAATACATCCATATACAAAGGAAATACTAAAAAGCACCAACAATATAACCCAAATCATATAAAACCCTTTTTAATGTAATTCCAAACCCACCCTCCGCCCTCAAAGATAATGGTAAATAACAATACATCACAAAATAATTTTTTTTTCTGGGATGGAAGGCCATATAAAAGCCCCCCTATATAGAAATATAAATCTGGGTATGCCCCCATTATTCCTTCATAAGGAAAGCATTACATGGACATTACATGGACATTACATAGGAATTAGAAAATGTTTTATGTTCATGGGACAGGGGACCACTCCATATTGCAACCCCCTGTACAGATTGTGTGGTTGGGACTATCCCCCATTCAATGTAACACACAAAAAATTAAATCGAAAGACAATGCAAACTGTAAAATTAATTAGCATTAGCCAATCCAAGAGCGGACAGAATTTCACGGCTTACAATGCAAGCGGAGACAGAATTCACATTCCTGCACGCCAGATTGAAGCACTTGGTCTGACCAAGGACACTCTGCCCAAAGAACTCTTCGCTCTCACAGCAACTAAGACATTCGACGAGCTTGACCCGAAGACCAAAGAGCGCACGGGACAAACATTCTCCAGGGTGCAGGCTTGCAGCATTTTCAAGACTAAGGAGGAAATGTTTGCTGCGAAGAATGATGCTCGATTGCTTAACGACGAGTGTGAAGCGGCTTACAAGAAGCAGGCTTCCTCACTTGGCTTGAGTGTGGAGAGTATTAAAGCACTCGAATCTGATGCAATCTGATAGCATGGGCTTCCTACAATTTGTGGGAGGCCCTTTTTTTCCCCACATAATGTATATATATGGGTGGGAATCAACGACTTATGTTGCATAGGGTGGGGAAAATATGGACATAAATAGGGTGGTGTATAGTCACTAAAACCCTTTAAACCCCATTTCAAATTCCCTAAAATCAGTCAAAGTCGTAGATATACATAGCATTAAAATCAATTATTATGAATATATGGGAAAATGATAGTCAATTAGAAGAGTTGATTGCTTTATAATATATGGATATATTTAGCTACAGGCGATCTGTAGTGATACTAATAGATGATATTGCAGTCTGTTAGCGTAGACAGTAGGATACTAGCTTTGTGGCTAGTCCAAGAAACCTTAAGTTATTAGGTCTGTCATATATCTATTTTGTTTCTAGCGGTTGTTAGAAATCCCTTCTTTGGACTTTCTGAGGGTTATCAGAAAGGAGTAATGCGTCATTCCTGTTTCCCAAGGACAGGCAGTTGTACACACATTTATACGAGATACAGTTATCAGATAGTGATAGGCTGGTAACCACCGTAACAGGTATCTCATGAGACAATCAGGCAGCTGAGCGTCTATGTGTACAACTGAACGCAGAGGGGACATTTATTCATTCACCTCAAAAATTTACTTATGACACAGTTATTAGGTTCTCATCATGATGCGGTTACTGACATTTATACATTCTTCTATCATAATACAGATACAAACTGGTATTATGAGATGTCATGTAGGAATAGCTTTGGCACCAAGGATATGCACGCACGCACTCCTAAAATGTCAAGAGAGCAGTTTGTCAGCCTAGCAGGTGATAGACTTGCTTA
>Ga0209288_10000102_pt1 | contig 27107 bp, 41 predicted proteins | sample PPLLaktember2015_4_FD_187261 | JGI IMG/M metagenome (GOLD analysis project Ga0209288, IMG submission 187261) | Freshwater sediment microbial communities from Prairie Pothole Lake near Jamestown, North Dakota, USA - PPLs Lake P8 Core (1) Depth... | ecosystem: Environmental > Aquatic > Freshwater...
CCGTCCGAGATGCGCTCTACAAGGGCTTCAAGCCCCCTCCCTTACTGTGCGTTGACTTACAGCGTTTTTAATAACGATTATATCTATACTCTTATTATTATATCTTCTTGACTTCTTTCATAGTTAATCCACCACTTACTTACTCTATCAATCGTTTGTTGAACATCTTGTCTTCTATTGTCATTCTTTATTCTATTAATACAAAAATTTACTGGCGTTTCCATTACTACAACTTTAGCTTTTAAAATATTTCTCCAATGATTTCTATGTTTAATCTTTGCTGCAGTGGTTATGAACCAAACTCTATTGTTGTTACATCTATATAAGTTTCTTAATATTTCATTGCGTTGTATTAATGCTAAATTAAGATACTGATTTGTATTATGGTAAATAGGTAAATTTGATAATTCTGAAATTATTAAGTCTACATCTATAACTAAATCATTATCTTTTTTATTTTGTTCTACATAATAACTTTTACCTGCACCTGATGGTCCACAAACAACTATTACTGGACAATTTGGCTTTCTTATATCTGTAGGAAAGTATTGAACTTTATTAAAGGTTCCATCTTCTTTAGCTGTTTTTCTATCATGACAAGATTTACAAAGTGATTGTAAGTTGTCATAGTCAACAAATATATTCCATAATCCTTTATGTGGGATTATATGGTCAACAATATTTGCTGTTACATATTCATCATATTTAAGACATTCTTGGCAAAGTGGTTCTTCTCCTAACTTTCTTTTCCTTATATTTGCCCATAATGATGTATTGTACCATTTATCATATTCAGGTCTTATTCTTTTTTTACTTAAACTTTTTTTGTATTCTGTTCTATGAACAGCACATTTGGATTCACTACCATCAACTAAGGTATTACATCCAGGGTATGTGCATAATTTCTTTGGTCTATTTGGCATTTCATTCACCTTTATCTTTTTCCTAACGTCGGGAAAATGGTATAAAAAAAACGAAGGTCCTATTCGGATCTGCTTATCACAGCAGTAAACAGTCCGCCCTTCGTTTTATATATGTATGAGGATTTCGCTAAACATAATTATCACATCATATTAATTGTATTATAGTTAAAATTTATAGTCAATTGGTCAAATGGACACGCTATTTGGACACATTGTAGCTTTTAGTAATCATATTTTCTTCATCTAAACTAATCAAAAGCCTTAAATATTCACTTGTATTCAGTCCAAGTATACTTGCTTGTTTTTCTGCTTTATCTTTTAGTTCTTTTGATAATCTTATCATTATTGGTTTATTCACCATTTTGCAATCTCCTTTTTTCGTAATCTTCCCAACTTTTACTAAACTCAAAATTTGCAAACGCTTCCTTTAAACCTGTTATTTGTTTTAATCTTATTACTTCATCTAAATCCATACCAAGCTTTTTGCAAATAGATATATCTTCCCAACCTTGTTTCGTTAATTCAAGAACAATATCACTCATACTTCTTATTTTATGTGTTCCTCTTGCTCTATTATGTCTTATTGTACTACCCATTCTTTCATCCAATGTTTTATCTATTACAACTATTGGTACTACATCACTTTTTAAATAATCTTTTAAAATTGTATATCTGTGGAAACCATCTACTACTATATAAACATCATTTTCTTTATCATAGTAACAAACTATTGGCATTGTTACACCATCTAATTCTATTGATAATTTTAACAATTTCATTTCAGGTGTTGCAACTTTGTTTGGATTATAATCATTTGAAATAACCTTTTCAATTGGTACTAATTTAACTTCTAAACATGGAAATTTGATTTTTATCATATTACTCACCCTTTCTCAAATAAAAGTATCTTCCATTTTGACGATATACTTCAAATCCTTTTTCAAACCAATACTTTTTTAAGTATTCTTCTTTTGTAATTACCTCAATTGATTTATTTTTTTCTTCTGCATATCTTAACCTTTCTTCATTTATTTGTTTCCAAACACCTTTTTGTCTGTATTCATCTTCTACATAAGATGATTCAAATACTATTTTATTTTTTAATTCATTTAATGAACCAAAACCAACTAACTTATTTGATTCATATACTAAAAACCATATATTTGTTTCTTTATTACTCATATAAGGCATTATTTTTTTGTACTGTGGCTCTGCAAAATATTTACCCATAATAGAATAAAATTTTTTCTTATCGTAGTTACCACAAAACATTTTAACTTCCATTTAATTCTCCCCTTTCCCATCTTTCTAAATCTTTATCATAATCACCATCACCAAGTATTTTTTTGTATTTTTCTTTTAGTAAATTTAACTTTTCGACATCTTTTTTTGTAGATGAAAAACTTAACCTTTTCATCCAAAAATCATTTTTTTCTAATGATCTTGCTATTCTTCTCCATGTTGGTTTTTTCCTGTCTGCTTCAACACCACTTTCATCAATATAGTCTTTATAATTTTCAACTTTTTGACCTCTTTTTTCTTCCCACCACTTCATAAATGTTTTTATCTTATTATAATAATGTTCTTCTAATTCAGGAGCATATAGTCTAATACTTTCTAATAAATAAATCGTGTATTGTTCCCATGTCATATGTTCAGGCTTTTCTGATTTTATATTTCCTAAAAGTGAAGTTCTTGCATATATGTTACCAAAGTTTACTCCTTGAACTCTATTTAAAACCTTTTCCCATGTTTCAGGTTCTAGTGATTTAAATTGGTCCAATCCGTTCCTTTGGTCATCACCATAAGGTTGGCATAATCTAGCTTCATGTATTGATAATCCATTTTTATACATCAATTCGTAAATTTCATTAAAGCTAAAATTTAATTTAAAAACAGCAGTCCATATATCTTCTGTCCTCCAATCATAAAGAGGAAAAAAATTATATACATCTATTGGTTTATTATTTATTTTAACTTGTGTAGTCCAACCTTTTTCTTTATATCTGATTTTTGTGTCATTTATTATAGTTGTAAATCTGTTTAAACTTTCATCAGACCTTATACCTATTCCTGTTGCAATAGTTGAAGTGTGTTTTTTTGAATACCAATCAGCAAATTTAATTATAAATTCTTCAAATTCCATACCACATTTAAACCAATCAAAAGGACAATTTGATTCATTTATAACATCATCAGGCATATCTCTAACCCATTTTTCTTTATCTTTTTCATCCCAACATATCCACTTTGGTTGTAATATACTTACTGCATTTCTTAATGATATTGGCAAACAAATATGATAAAAATTATTTATACATTCTAACTTTTTTATTTCTTCTATATGTTCAATTGTGGCTTTGTATTGTGCTTCTAAATCTATATATAAAATATCAAATATTTTGTTTTTAGATTTTGCTATATTATTTGCTAATTGAATCATAACAGAACTATCTTTGCCACCTGATACACTAAAATAGATATGTTCAAATTCATCAAATATAAAATTTAGTCTTTCAATTGATGATTGTAATACATTTTTGTTGTTATAAATTTTCATTGCCATCAATCCAATCTTTTATTTTATCATAGTCTTTATCTTTCGTTTTTTCTAACCATGATTTAAAACTATCTACTAGCCTTTCTTTTCTATCCAAACATTTTAACATTCTTGAATCTAAACTGTCATATGCATATAAATCAATTATATGTACATTTTTATTTTGACCAATTATATTTACTCTACCTTCGTGACCACAACTATAAGTTCCGTAATACCATGCCATATCAACTGCCTCCAAATCATTTATTAATTATCTTAATATAATTGTATATCATTTGATATACAATGTCAATATAAAACTTTAACTTTGATTTGGACACGCTATTTGGACATTTATGTTATAATATATTTGCATATTATGATTGAATATTGAAAGCAAAAATGATTCACACAAAAATGGGCTTATGCCTTTTTTTTGTTTAACCCTGTTTACTTCATCATAAATATAATTTTTAAGATATTCTATTTTTTTTTAAGTTGTTCATTCTCTTTTATTATTTCACTAATTGTTTTATTATCAATAACAATTAAATTATTTATATAATCTGTAAATTTTTCGCCTATTAATATACTTCCACAACTATCCGTGTATTGTTTTATTATAATTCTTTTAATTCCATCTTCACATTTCACTACTTCACCTATTAAATCTTTCATTTCTCCACCTCACAATTTTTATCATTCATATAAATAGCTTCTCCCATTGATTCATCTATAACCGTTATCGGCTCAAACACCTTGCCAATATGTTGCAGTAAATCTCTTTTTTCATCCGATAAAGCAACAGGATAAACTTTGCCATCTTTAACATACATTAATATTAGCCCATCTTTAATTTTCATTTTAAATCCTCCTGTCATAAATATTTTGCATATTCCTTTTATCATTTTACACCTCATCGTTTTTTGTTTATAATGTAAGTGAGCGATTGAATAATGTACTGCGTGATTAGTTTATTTAAACAAAAGATGGTTTGTCGGCTGTCTTTTGTTTTTTTATTAATTAAACCCTTTCAGGCCAATTCCAATGTCCACCTAATGTACCCTGTTTAACTTTTTGATTTAAAAATATTCCTGTTGGATTCATTACAAATAAATCAACTTCATAATCGTTATGTACTGCTGTTATAATTGCTGCCCTTGCTTCGCTTTTAAATTCTCCATTTGGGGTTCCATAACTAAAATAATGTACTATTCTTCCTATTGTTGGTTTCATTTTTTCACCTCCACACAAATTTAACTATCTCCACACAAATTTCACTACCTCCACGCATACATGCATCTTAATTTTTACTTAGACGCATTTTTTATGATTATTGCAACGATAAATGCAATAATCGTTGTATTTCACGATTAAACCTTGTTTGTCCCAGTTTGTCCTGTTTTGTCCTGTTCTGTCCGTTCAAGTAAATTCAATATCCTATTCATACTAATTGTCAGTTGATAATCAATTTCAGCTAGCTGTTTCATATCTTTACTAATTTCAACTATATCTTCTTGTAGCATTTTAATGCTGTTTTCTATTTCATAATTTGTCATTGTTGACCTCCAAATCAAGTTTATTTATTTCAGCTAATTGCTTTTCATACAAAGCTTTTTTATCTGCAATCTTTATTCTTGTTTTTCTATTCAAGTCCCTTAACAAATTTAAGGTAGCTTTTCTTTCTTCAATCCAATCACGTTCAAATTCAATCTTCTTTTTTAAGTCATCCGCATGGGCTTCCAGTCTTATTAATTCAATAAGTGTTTTTTGATAGTCACTCATTTTTCATCCCCCTTAAATAACAAAACAATACTAAATCCAATCCACCATAACCCCACACCAATCCATCTAAACATTAGTCCACATCCCTGCCAGTCATTGCCCATTCTTGACCCCAAGAATCAAGAAATGAATCTTTGTTGTCATATTCTATGTAAATATAATTAAGTGCGTGGGATAGTGCATCTTTCAATCCTTTGATTTGCAATTCAAGAATTTCAATTTCATCCATCAGCTCATGTATTGATTTTTCTTTCATACTTCATCCCCCTTATAAAATTTCACTGCCTGCTATTTTTACTGACATTCGCCAAACTAATCTATTTCTATGTCTTCTCACTGTCCTTACATCACAATTAAATTTATCTGCTATGTCAAAGTCATCCATATCTAGCCAGTATCTATATTCAATGACTTTATACCAGCTATCATCCTTCACTTTGGTTAGTGCCTTTTCTAATAAGTCTAAATACAGCTTGTCCTTTTCTATTTTTGATTGCAGATGTAAACATTTGCTATCAATCATTTGTTGTTCTGTAAGCCGATTTTGTGCCATACAAACGATGTCTGATGCAGTGGTTTTATTCTTTATTCCTATCTCAATATTTTTAAGTTTTTCTTCATTTTCGATTATGTTTTCTTCTAAAATTTCTTTTGCCCTTAGCAAGTCTTCTGTTTCCCTAAATATCTTTTTTTTATCTGTTTCACGCAAGCTTACAGCTGACACAAAAGCCCTTTTTACCGCAGTGTCTGCATAGTATGGTGCAGATTCAATAACGATAGCTTTTATATAACTTTTTTGATTCTCACTCAAAACCTCGGCTTTTTTCATGTTAACCTCCAATTTGAATAATTTTATCAAAGTCTTTTTCATACCACTTTGGCTTGCAGTTTTTATATTCCTTTGCATACCCTTCTTCTAGTAGTTTTTCATTGATATTGTAGCTGTCTGAATATAAGACACCCAAATACCTGTTATACATATCTTTTTTAATCTTCATACTACATAAAAATATTTCTTTGTTTGCTAATTCCTTAAAAAGTTTTACCCTTGCAATCTCTGCTGCCTGTTGTTCTTTTTCTGTTTCACCTTTAAGTTCAGGTGTATCAATATCAGCCAGCCTAATAGTCCTTGTAATTTTTACATCAAACCCTAAATCGATTGTTACAATAGCTGTATCACCATCAATTACCCTTACCAATTCAGACTTGTACACATACAAATACTTATCAACCATTTTGATACACCCCTTTTAATTTTTGTTTTTTCACTCCATTATGATGTAATCGTTTAATTTGGTTCATTCTCCATATTTTTTAAGTCAAAATCTTTGGTTCAATCCACCTACTTATAAATCAAATACTGTGGTTCATTCTTTGATATTGAAAATCCCTAAATTTGGTTCATTCTATATCCTTTTTATCTTTTCCCGTGGTTCATTCATGTTTATAATATTTATTACACTTTGTTCATTCATATGTATCTTAGTCACTTAATACGGTTCACTCATAGTCCTTTTGATTCTCATAATATGTTTCATTCTTGTAATATTAGTGTCCTTATTCTTAATTCATTTATCTCCTATTAATTCAATATCTTTAATTCATTCTCTATTAATAATCTTCGTTTGGTATGATTCATTCACTTTTTAAAATAGTCACCTATAATACTCCACTCATTGAAATCTTCATTTTTTCTGTCTTCCTGGACATAATCACTTAACAGTCCAGTAAGTTTTTTTAAGGCACATTGCTTTATAAAGCTGACATTGCTAATTTTCATTTTGTTCTTATCTGCAATTTCTTTTATTGATAAATTCTCAATACAGCTTTCAACAATTACTGTTAATTCAATCGGTGTAAGTTCATTTATTGCATTTTCAAAGTCCATTTTTGACACATATTTATTAATATCTATTTTTTTATCTTCAAGAAAAATTGCAAATGTGTCAGTTTCTTCATTTATAGTTTTGTCGTATGAAAATACACCCTTTCTTTTTTTGTAATCTTTTTGCATGTAGTACATTAATTTATATTTAATGTTGATGTATAAATAAGTTGTAAATGTTTCATAGGTTTCTTTATTCAATTTATTTAGTGTTTTTATAACTATTTCAATTCCACAACTTATTAAATCATCAAGCTGATCTGGGTAATGGTATATGTGTTTTCTAGCTATATATATAATCAGGTACACGCTCCTGGCCACAAATTCATCTTTAGCCTGTTGGTCACCTGCTAGGATTTTGTCATAATAGGGTATAAGTTCATCTTTTTGCAATGAAGTAAGTCCATTTTCTTTTAATGTTCTAATTAATTCTGTCATGAAAATACCTCGCTCATAAATTTCTGTAATCTGTAAACTTGGCTCATTCCAACATAATTAAATTCTTTTTGTTTGTTTCATTTAATTGTTATGGCCGTCACAATATTTGGTTCAATCTTTCTTTTTTTTAAATCACATAGGATGGTTCATTCTTTTGTTTTTTATTCATCTTAATTGGTTCTATCCCTACTATTACGTAAATCATTAATTATGAATCATTCGCAGTATTTATTAATCTTCCTCATTAATTCAATCTAATATAATTTAGTCATAGGCCTAGATTCATTCGTATGCCCTTTTGTTTCATCATCCTTGGTTCAATCGATATATAATTACTCCCACATCATGGCTCATTCATCGGCTATTTAATCTGAATAGTTGATTCATTCTGTAATTATTAAATCTTTTGCAGTGGTTCATTCCTTCCCGCTTCAAATCATATTCCTTGGTTCAATCTTAAATATTAACAATCTTGCACCTGTGGTTCATTCGCTCAATTTGTTTTCAATTTCTTTGGTTCAATCCTTTTATATTTTTTCAATTACATTGGTTCATTCCTATACTATTTTCTTCAGTGGCTTCGGCTCATTCAATCTTCTTTAAATCCCATGATCTGGTTCATTCAATTCCTATTTTTTCAATTACATTGGTTCATTCAAGTGTCGTGTTTATCTTTTGCCCTGGTTCATTCAGACATATTTACATCTCGCATCATGATTCATTCATGCTTTTTGCTTTTCAATTTTCATGGTTCATTCCATTATTTTTTAATCTTTGACTATGGTTCATTCTAATTACGTTTGAATCCAACCTTCTGATTCAATCCTTTTATTTTTATTCACTTTAAGTGGTTCATTCCAGATTCATAATTTCATGGTTTATGGTTCATTCACATTTCCTTATCTCATGTGATTTGATTCATTTATACTACTTTTTTCATAAATTCATTAGCTTTTTTGAACACGTCATAAAACCAACCTTTTTCAACAGGTTCTTTAATTAATTCTGGCCTTTCTATCTTATGAACATGCCCTAAATGTGCTATGACATAAGGTGCTGGGGCAGGTTTTTTGTAATGCCATTCATACCAATATTCATGTAAGTGTGACAAAAACATTTTCACTGCAAATCTAGCAGCTCTTGCATTGATGTGTGCAGGTGGAAGCTTGCCAATACTGTAGTATTTATATGCTTCTGTATTCTTGCCCACTTGACTTTTTCTCACTTCTGCCAAATCTTTAAATGCTAATAGTTCATTTTGTTCAGTTTCCCATTCCTTTCTTTCCCTATACAACCGACCATAAAAGCTGTTTTCTTTATTGCTGTTTTTTATAAAACCTTGTCCAGCTTGCCAACAAATAGTCTTAAGCCTTGCATTCCATGGCCTTCTTTGTCCTTTTTCCCACTTAATGCTACTAACTAATCCAGCAAAGCTGTAAATGTGTCCTACTGTTGGTGCTTTTTCTATGTCTATGTGTGCCAACAAAGCTGCACTTACAACTGGTCCAATTCCTAACTGTTGATTCATCCATTGGCCAACTGGATGATTAAGTGTGTAGTATTGCAAAATCTTTTTTATTTCTTTTTCAACTACATCAAATTGGCTTTCGTACCAGTTGAATAGTTCATGTGGTTCTTTAGTTTTTGACATCATGTTTCTTTGGTTCCCTGACCTTACCCTTTGCTGTTGGATGGTGTAATAGTTATCAATAATCAGCCTTAATTCATCTACATCAAGTGTTAGTGCTGCTTTTTTTATGTCTTTACTTAGCCTTTCAACAGTTTCCATATTTAGCCCCCCAAATTAAATTTTTGTTATTAATTGAAAACTACATAGTTTTGTTGTTTGCCAAATCCCCAAATTAAATTTTTTCTTCTAATCTCAAAAACTGCGTAAAACTTATATTCTTTTGTCTACAGTAGTAATAAAGTTTAGACCATACCAACTTGCCCCCACCGATCCCCTTTGTGATAAATTTATGCAAGTGACTATTTTCAATACCCATATCCTTTGAAAACTTTGTGAAACTACCTTCATATTTGTATTTGCACCACTTACGCATATAATCCCTATCAATTTCAATTTCAACGTCATTTACATCATGTTCAAAAGTAATCATCCTTAATCTCCCCCCATTTTCTTACTGTTATTTCTATTCGTGGTTTGTGTTTGTCCACTGTAAAGTCAATATCTCTTTCTAAAATGTTGCAATCATTGTCAACTATAATGCCCTGCAGTGCATCATTAATGACTTTTTTCTGATTGCCAGTATCTCTTTTTCTTTTATCTGGCCAAAAGTAAGTGTATTCAAGAAACACTTTGCCTGTTGCCATCTTCCAATAATTATTGCTTGCTGCTATCTTTGCTAATAAAGACACTTGCTGTTGGTACTCCCTGCATTCAGTCGTTTTATAAACAACACCTCTTTTTGTATGCCTCCACATCTTATTGCCACTTGGAGCTATTGGCACAGTAAATTTCATATCTACCTCCTGCTTGCATGTTAATAAAGAATGCCTGTATCATGTAAGACTAATTTGCATTTTTTGGGGTATTCACAGCAATATACCAGGTACCCTTTTCTAGTTCCAAACTGATTTAAAGTTTTACTACCGCATACAATACACTTGCCTTCAACTTCTTTTCTTTTTACTTCTGGCTTCATTGATGCACCACCTAAAAATAATCATAAAACTTAAACACATTAGGATAGTATTTCAGTTTAAAGTAACCAGTTGCCCCATTCCTTTGTTTTGCTACTATAACTTTTATTTTCATTTCAGTAGTTTCTTGCTCTTGATTTTCAGTTGCATTATGAAGCAAAATAACATTATCAGCATCTTGTTCAATAGAACCTGATTCACGCAAGTCTGACATCTTTGGCTCCCTGTTGTCTTTATCATTAGACCTTGATAATTGGCACAAACAAACTACAGGTATATGCAGATCTAATGCTATTTCTTTTAATAGCCTTGATATGTATTCAATTTCTAGTCTTTTTGAATCTATTTTTTTATGAGATGTAAGCAAGCCCAGGTAATCTACAAACAAAACTTCTAACTTGTTTTTTTCTTTAAGTCTTAAACAATAATCAAATATATCTTCTGACTTTGATATGTCATCATTTATTAGAATCGGCCATTCAGACATTGCACCTATTGCTTTCGAAATATCAATCCAGCAAGATTCAGTCAGTAGCTTAGGCTCTTTTATTTTTTGTCCATTGATTTTTGAAATGCAACTAATTATCCTTTTTGCTATTTGTTTTTTTGCCATTTCCCTAGAAATAAATAGTACTTTAACACCTTTAGATGCTAAATTAATCATCATATTTATTGCAAATGTAGTTTTACCTACAGCAGGCCTTGCCCCAATAATGGTTAGTTCTTGTTTATGTAGTCCAGCTGTCAACTTGTCATAACATTTCATCTTGGTATAGTACCTTTTATCATCTTTGCTGTTGTAGTCTTTTTCCATATCGTCAAATGCTTCTATCAGTATTGGTGCCAATTCATCGGTACTGTCATTTTCTTTTATTTTAATGTCTAATAATTGTTTTGATTTGTTTAATAATTCAACAGTAGAATCAAAAGTACTTTCATATGCCATTTCTGCAATTTCTGTTGACCGTCTTATTATTTGCCTTCTTATAGCATTATCTTTAACAATATCAACATAATGATTAATGTTTGCTGTTGTGAAGTTACACCCAGTAAGGCCACACAAATAGTCTAGCTTTTCTTTTAAAATTTCATTTACACTAATTATGTTAATTACAGTTTTTTTATAATGCAAATTCTTAATAGTTTCATAAATCACTTTATGTTCACTATCCCAAAAGTCATCAACCTGTAACTTTTTCAACACATCAGATATGATTTCATTGTTAACTAACATAGTACCTAAAATTGCTTTTTCTGCTTCAAAATTATAAGGTTCAATACGCAATTTAAAACACTCCTTAGTCTAGGTCTTTGTGGTCTGGCCATTCCCAATCATCAGTGACTTCTTTGTACATGCTTTTTTCTGGCGAATCTTTCGACTTGTTACTTTTCTTTTTATTAAATTCTTTTTTTAGTGATTTATAATCATCAAGGGTTTTGATGCTGTCTGCTTGTAAGTTTAGTAAAGCCTGTTGGACCCATGCCCAATTTCTTTTATTTTGTTCGATTGCTTCTTTCATCTTTTGAATTATAAGATCTTCTTCTACCCCATCATCAATAAAATGTTTGATGTTGTCTGCCATGTGTGGTGTGATTGCACCAAAGTTGTCATTATAAAATTTTTCTGGTGTTACATACAATCTACTTTCTTTTAATTTACTTTCATTTACTTTACTTTCATTTACTTTGTTATGTTTTGTTATAACACTGTTATTTTTTGTTATAACACTGTTATTATTTACCCATCTGGACTGCATTCCACGTTTACCTGCTTCTGACTTCAAACTTCTTTTTTGTTCTAATATTTGCTTGTTTTTTAGTACCCTATCACTCCAATATTTAATGTCATCTGTAACAAATAATTCTATTGATATAGCTTCGTTATAGAATTGTTTTAACAGTGTTATATCAACGTTAAAACCTAAAGATAATCCTTCTAATAAAGCACAAGTTAATTTACCATCTGATTGTTCATGCATAGTTTCTATAAACAGCCAATATAAACCATATCCACCTATTCCAAATTTATAAATAATATATTGGATTTTCTCATCATGTCTGGCATTGCTATCGTGCGGGAAATAATATGCATCTTTCATTTTTAAGCACCCCTAAGATTAATATATAAGCCTTTTTATTTACTTTCTAAATCCTTTTTCAACTTGCCATATATTGCCCTGATTTGCTTGTCTGACATATCTTTAAACGACCTCTTACCTTGAATTGTTTCACCTTTGGCATTAGTAAAAGTGCTATATTGCTCCAGTAAATTAATAGCAACTGCATTATCATTGTTTGCCAGCTTCATTAACATTTCCCAAACTTTTATTGCTATATTTTCCCTTACTGGTTCTATTTCATTTGTTTTTGGTGTTTGTTTCTTTAGATCTTCTTTTTGATTATTGATTGCATTTGCGACTTCTTCTCTACTGCAGATTGCTTTTTTGATTTCAAAGCCTAGCATTGCTAAGGCTCTGCCCACTGCGGATGTTTCCCCATTTTCAACATGACTTGTTTTATTAATATAACTACTGCCCTCTCGCTCCATCGCATGACCAGTAGCTGGTCGTGCATCGGCAGGATACCTATATGCATAGGCCTTGAATAATACAAATTTGTCATTCAGTTCTGTAATTTCTGTTTGTATGCTTCCTTCAGGGTACTTCTGGTAAAACTTCTCAATGCGTTCATTGACTTGCACATATTCGTCCAAATTAAAGTTACCCATTATTTCATCCCCTTATATTTAGTTGTGTTAGGGGCAATTGCCCCTAACTATCCATGCCTTGCAATGCCGAGCCGCGCCTTGCCGTGCCTTGCCTCGCCTCGCCTAGCCTCGAAAATTTATTTAAACTGCAATTTCATCAATAATTTCAAATATTTTTTTGAACTCAACCAAATTACTATATTTGCGTTTAAAGTTTTCCAGTTCATTAATTGCTTGTTGTAATATTTGTTTCCTTAAATCATCATCAGACATAGCTCTACTTATAGCTATATAACTTGGTTTTTTCCCAAATTCTTCTGATTTAACACTTACATATGCCCTAGTTTCTATTCCTTTGTCAGATGTATCTTGTGTAGTTACAACTACTAATTTCCTTACCAATTCCTTTGCTTGTTCTACTCTATAGGATTCTGCAGCTTTCACATCATCCCACTCAAACACCTTATGAAATAACGAATTATTTGGTCTTGCTTCTTCAATAATAACTTTTGGTTCAATTGTTCCTCTTTCAGTTTGGATCCTTTCAAGTTCCCTACCTGCTAAATTTGCATCAATACCATAAATATCAATAGACCATTTATAAATCATCCCCATATTGTGCCTCCTGTTAGTTTAGTTTTGTTAGGGGCTAATCGCCCCTAACTGTCCTCACCATGCCTCGCCCCGCCGCGCCGCACCGCGCCAAACCTCGCCAAACCGCGCCCCGAAAATTTATTTAAATTAGAAGTCTTTTTCAGTTGCTACATGAAATGTTCCAAAGTTGCCTTTTTTTTCAGGCCTCCAATCACCAATTCCCACTGAATAACCTCCATAATTTATTAAGGCTACAACTTTTTCTTTTGGGAATATTGCATTATTACATCTTACATCTAATTCCATTCTCCATTTTGAAAACATTGCCCTGTATCTAATATCAGCACTAGTTCTTTGCAATTTAACCATTTGTTCGTGCATTTCAGGTATACTCCCATCTATCTCCACTAAGTTGTTATCGCTTTTTATATTAAATAAAGCTAATACAGAAACAATATCTTTTGTTAATTGATTTCTACAACCTGCTGCAGCTGCAGCCATTTTAATACCTATTGAAGGAAATCCAAACCTAGCGCCGTTTTTAACAGCTTTTGCAAAAGCTTCTTCTGCTTCTTTTGTGCTACAGTCATAAGGTAATTCAGGTTTTTTAGTAATCCAGTATAAAGATTCAATGAAATCTATAACGGGATTCTTAGCCATCTTTTGTGAGACCTTGTTAGTTTGTTTATTCAAAATTTGTTCTTTTTGAAAATCAGAAAATCTATGACATAATAATGGTGTATCACCAACAATAGTTATTTTGAACTCCGTCATTTTAATTTCTGGTATTTCAATTTCTTCAAGTTTGATTTTTCCATCTTTCTTCGCCATAATTCATCCCCCTTTTTATTTAGTAGGTGAAGGGGAATTAACCCCTACCCTACTCCTTGCCATGCCGCGCCTTGCCGCGCCAAACCTCACCGGGCCCCGCCGCGCCTTGAAAATTTATGCAAACTTTTTATCCCTCTGTTCCCTAATCCACTTCCAAAGCAGATAGCATTCCTCACCACAAAAGTACCTGCCATATATATTGTCAATCAAATCAATCGGCCTACCGCACACTATACAATTCATACCGTTCTCCTTTTTTATTGGCTAAGGGGTTCACTACGCCCCTTAACCTTAACTGTCAAGGAAAGTTCCCACACAACCCTGACAATAATTAGACATCACCTTTCAATTTATCTTGCAAAATAAACAAATACTTTATAACTAAAACTAATTCATCAGACATCCTGTTGCATTCATCTGCACATTCTGGTAGCTCTGCTGCTTCTTTCAGCTTTGTCAAAGCCATATTTATTTTACTTATAGCAAGTCCTACATTTCCGTATGCCATTAAATTATCCATCTTGCTCATCCCCTTTTAGATATATTTCCAATTGGTTTACTGCTTGATGCCATCCAAAGTAGGATAGTTCTTTTTCAATATACTTTCTATTATGAATACCATGTAAACGATGTTGTATAAATTCAACTGCTGTTGCCTTGTATTGGGTGTAAAGCGTTTCTAAGTCTTTTTGTAGAATTATTTTTTCATGTTCATCCATGCAGAACCTGTCCTTAACCTTTTCGATTTGTTGCTGGATCAGGTTCAAATCTGCACGCAATCCTTTTTCTTTCATTCTATGTGTAAAATTCTTAAATTCAGCAAATAAAAATTTCATTGTAAAACCCCCTAAAATACTGTATAATATACTTGTTCTTAATTGAAATTACTTGTTCAAACCCCTGAGAGCACTTCGCCAAAAGTGCTTTTTTTATACCTCCAAAGCCTGTGCAATAGTAAGCACAATAAACCCGATGCACAGCAAAAAAAATGTAGCATACATTATCCGCACTTCCTTTCATTCTTCAATTCTTTTGATATAAATCTCTCTAAAACAAATAAGTCATAAATTGATGAATCTAAATTTTCAGCATCAGCATAGTTGAAGTTCTGTTCGGCCTGTTGGTATTCTTCCAATAATTCCTCTAGCTTTGACATGTTCAATTACCCCCTGATTCTTCTTTAGATTTTAACCACTGGCATAAACTATCCTTATTTACCAATAATCTTTTGCCAATCCGTATGCTTGGAAATCCTGTACTATTCATTAGTACATATGCATTTGATTTACTTATACTTAATGCAACCGCCAATTTTTCAGCACTAAGCATATAGGGTATATCAGATAGTTGACTGTAAAAGTTAGACATAATCCACCCCCTTTTTTATGCAAATTTAATTTAAGCCTCTGTTTCTAAATTAAAAAATTCAGATACAGGCATGTTAAAAATATTTGCTAATTTAACCATTCTTGATGCACTTGGTTCGATTTTTCCATTAATAAATGATTGATATGTTGGCGCTGATACACCCATCATTTTTGCCATATCGGTGTAAGTGTAACCATTCCTCGCCATTTCTGCTCTGATAACAGAATCTTTGACCAAATAACTATAATTCCCTACTACCCTGTCCTTGCGAAAAATTAATCTTCCCATAAAAACTTATCCCCTCACAAAGTTAGATTATTGAATTGTTCATAATTATTTTATTGAAAATTTGATATACTCGTTACAATTCACATAATATATTTGAACTTTGATTATGTCAATAGTTTTTTTATTTTATCATGATTTTTATGTAGTTCATGGCATTTACCTTGATTAGTAAACAAAAGTCTTGTATATTTATTTTGTGAAATTTAAACAAAGGAGTTTAAATAAAATGAAGTGGGATGGCAATAGACTTAAATACTTAAGGACTAAAAAAAAGTTAACCCAAGAAATTCTGGGTAAGAAATTAGACAAAGCAATGAGTACCATTTCAGGTTATGAAATTAACAACTCGGAACCTGATGTAGATACAATAGTTTTAATGGCCAACATTTTAGACACAACAACAGATTACTTGCTTGGTGTTTCAGATGAACCTGACATAAAAATATATCATTACAATGAATTACCTGAATTAGTAAAAGAAGCTGGTATAGAAAATTTAAGGTCACTAAAAGATTACAAACTAGAAGAACTGACACTGGATGAACTGACAGATTTAATAGAAGTAGCTAAGAAAATAAAAGAAAGACAAAAAAGAGAAAAACCGTCTACTTAGACGGTTTTTTGTTTTGTAACGATATATTTGAGTTGATATTGATGTAAACAACGTTGCCAATCTTAATGCTGTAAATGGACTTGCTTTTAAGTTTTACATACATAACGGCTCCTCCATTCAAAGATATCTTGAAAGTATATTAATAAACTTATTTATGTAAATCAATAGTATTTTCCAAACAACACAAATTTACCCTTGAAATGCATTATTTAATAAAAATAAGTGTAATAATATTTATTTGTTTATGATTATTGCATATTTGTAATTAAAATTGTATGATGTAATCATAATTTGTTAAGGGGTTTTGAATATGGGTAGAAAGAAAATAAAAGTTACAAGAAGAAGTAGAAACGAAGGCAATATAAGATTGCGCGAAGATGGACTATATGAAGCAAGGGTCACACTTGGGACTGATCCAAATGGCAAGCAGATACAAAAAAGCTTATATAGTAAAGACAAAGCCAAATTAATAAGAAGGATGAATGAAACTATTTTAAGTGTTTACAAAGGTACATATGTAGAAGACTTGCCTATCACATTAGAAGTATGGATTAATAAGTGGCTAAATGATTATGCCAAATTCAACATTAAAGAAACTACATTAGAAGTCTATAAAATCTACACCAAGAATCATATTATACCTGAGCTTGGTTTCCATAAACTAAGTTCTATAAAAACAGCAAACATTCAGGCATTTATAAATAAACTATCAGACAAAGGACTTTCCCCTGGCACCATTATTTATGTCATGCGAATACTTAAAGGTGCATTAAAGCAAGCCGTACTAGAAAGAATGTTGAATGATGATGTATCAAAGCATTGTGTACTTCCAAAGGACAAGCATAAAGAAATGAAAACATTAAAGCCTGAAGACTTAACAGCTTTTATCAAAGAAGCAAAGAATGATAGATTTTACGCATTGTTTATGCTTGAGCTTGCAACAGGATTAAGGCGTGGGGAAATGTTAGGCCTTCGTTGGCAGGATATTAATTTTCAAGAAGGATACATACAGCTGCATCAGCAAGTAGTAATACATAAAAATAAACTACTAATTAAAGATCTAAAAACAACATACAGTAACAGAAAGTTATATTTACCTGAAGATGTTTTGAACCTGTTAGAAATACACAAGAAGGTCAAACCCAGAAAAAGAAAAGGTGTTATTGAATTAGATACCGTTAAAAATAATAATGATTTAGTTTTCAAGAATATACATGGTGGGGTTATGCATCCAAAGAACCTACTAAGGTCCTTCAGGCGAATATTAGAAAAAGCAAAGCTTGAAAAGATAAGATTCCATGATTTGCGCCATACATATGCCCTTAACTGTTTACATCAAGGAATAGACATAAAGACACTTCAAGAGAACCTTGGACATCATAAAGCAAGTTTCACAATAGAAAAGTATGGGCATAGTACAGCTGAAATGAAAAAAGATGCAGCTAAAAGAATCGGTAACTTTTTAAATGAACAAATAAAATAATACATAAAAATTAAAATGAAAGTCTGTAGTTCAGTTCTAGTCTGAATTACAGGCTTATTTTTTTGTTGTAAGGGTACTTAAAGGGTACTAGGTGAAAATGACTGGAATGTGAAAAGCTGAAAGCCTTGGTATTACTGGTGAACGATACTGGGCTTGAACCAGTGACCCCTACCACGTCAATATAGTAACCTCACAAAATTTGGTAATACTTTTTTGTTTTATTTCGTTCTAATACGTCTATTATGTGCTGTACTGTTGACCTTTGGCACTTGGTAAAATTTAGTGGTATGTTTTAATAATTCTATTATCTTTCAATAAAATCATTGTTTTTTAATGTTTTTTTGAATTTGTAAGGGTACTTAAAGGGTAGTAAATTAATTTTTGTATGCTTTCTGCTATCTAACTTACAAGATTTTTTTTGTAATTTTTTTATCAATAAATAAGCATTTTTAAAAATTCATATAAGACAATAATTACAAATATTTGTATTGACTACTAAATACAATAATGTTATTATAAATATAAGTTGTAAAAGAAAGGAGATTTAAAAATGAAAAAAGGACCCAAGGAACCAACAAAAACTTCATCAATCCCACAAGTTCGAATTTCAGAAATGGAAAAAGCAGAACTTGAAAAATGTCGTTTGATGATGAATGAAAGTATATCCGAATATATAAGAAGGTCTATTATTGAAAGAAATGCAAGAATCATTGAAGACTGGCACAAAAGAAAAGAATTTTTAGAAAGCTAAGTAAGGAGATTTAAAAATGAATGAAATGAAATTTTATGAAACAAAATGGTTTACTTTTTTAATGCTATTCGTATTCGCACCTGTAGGCATATACTTACTCTGGAAAAACAAACACTTTAACAATAACACATTAATGGTACTATCAATTATATTCGGACTATTGTTTATTAGCATTATAAATAGTTCTGACCACATCCAATCCAATAGTGACAAGTACAACTTTACATCATCAGAAGAAGCAACACCTACACCCACAAAGACACCTAACCCAACTCCAACACCAAAAACAGAAGGTCAACTATTTGACGAATGGATTAAGTCACAATTCTCTGCATGGGATGGAAGCCATAGAGCTTTAGTTGACTTGGTTAAAGAAAACATGAATGACCCTAAAAGTTTTCAACATGCAAAAACTACATATACTATTGATACGGACAAAAAGTCTATAAAGATTTATATGAAATATAGAGGAAAGAATGCCTTTGGTGGGTTAATACTAACATCAGTTACCGCGGTTGCCACCTATAAAGATAATTTACTTAAAGTTATAGAAACGGAAGAATAAAAAATCAGGGCTGCAGCTGCAGCCCTTTTTATATGAAGTCATTTTTGGGGGACTTTAAAACTTTGTTTTGCTTGATGGGTTATTCAAGATCCCAATTAAAATTCCAATTTCTACAACTGCATCGATGATTACTTGTAGTGCGGTGTCTTGCAAACCCAGATAATCTTGTAGTCCAAAGTGATTAATTACAATCAAAATAAAACTGCCCCATAGTACAGGTGACAACAAACGATTTTGTTTCATGCTTAACACCTCCGTTAAATTTTTTTTTGCTTTTCTTCTTCAACTTCCATTACCTTTTCCATCCCTGCATTAAACATTTCATCAATAATCTTTTCTCTTTCTGTGTCAATCATAGGCAATACACCTTTTCTTATGTATGGTTCTGGTTCAGTGTATTCTTCAACTTCTTCAACATCTTCAACATATTGATAATCAGGTTCTATTTCGGTTTCTTGAATCACAAATTTGTTTTCATCCAGTCTATGCTCCCCACAATACTGATTGGGTAACATGATAGGAAATCCCCTTATAGTTGGTGCATTTCTGATACACCTTCCAACCTGTATAAATCCTGTTGCATCTTCTTTCCCTTCAAAGAATATGCAGTTAAAACATTTAAGCCTATTCCTATTCCATTTTTCTATTTCAGACATGTTAACACTCCTTTACATTACATATTTTAAATTCATCATTATCATGTAAAGACAAAGAAGCCCACATAAGATGTATGTAATTTTTGTCATTGTAATCTCCCTAAGAATTAAATTCAGCTACCTTTTTAAGAAGCCAGTAAAGGCCAGTGTCAGTTGTTGCTTTTTTAATCCAGCCCCTTTTATCACTTATCATCTGCTCTTTACCTTGCTTTTTCAATGAAGACAAAATATTTACTGACCTGTAGATTATAACCAATCTTTCATTCATCATAACTTCATCAAGTTTCTTTTTTGTTTCAGGTCCATACACACCATCAGTATTTATTGACATACAATATTGAAAATCACTTAGATAGCCTTTTGTTTGTGGTCCAATAATTCCATCAATAGTTAATTTGTAACCTAGTTCATACAAGTTTTTTTGTAGTTTGATTTCTTCATTTTCTTTGTTGTTACTAATCGCCATCTTGAACCTCTCCCATCTAGCCCAATTATTTTGCATCATAGAAATAGGACATGGTTTTCTGCTTGCATCATAATGTCTAACCACTCTTTCTGCAGGTACATTCAAAGCATTCATAAGATGTTTAGTAAGTTCAATAGTCTTCTCAAAAGCTACATCATAGTTGCTATCAGGATTAACACATATTTCTATAGACACACTGTTTCTATTACTTATTCCATACCTGCTATGACCATCACCAACGGCCCATGTATAGAATTTAAAATAATCATTGATTTGTAATGTTTGTTTGTCATCAACAAAGAAATCGGCAGAAGCATTTTTGTTTCCGCCATTAAAATAATTAAAGTGCATTTCTGCACCAGCACCCTTACTAAAATTAGCTGTATCGTGAATTACTATATATTGTATGTTGTTTGCTGTCCGAATCAAAGGCGTTCGATTGTAGTTAATTTGTTTAGAATTAATCTTCAAATCTTCAACCCCCTTTTCTTCAGTTGTTCCTTTATCTCGCATAATTCCGCCTGTATCGTTTCCGATAGGGTCTTGATAACATCCTGGTATTTCTGCTCCCGTAGCGAATTTTCCTTTAGCACATAAAACAGCAGCCATACAAACAAGGCTGCAAAGATTCCGAATTGCATCCCTTCTTTTATCAGCTCCACCGGCAATCTCTGACACCTCCCTTTACTTTTGCTTATTTCTTCCTAAAATAATTAATAAAATTATTATTTTTCTGTGTACTAAAATTACTATCCTTACGCAAAATAGCTTTTACCCGCGTCATGAAGTATCCTTCATCCACAGTCTGACTATTACTCACATGGCGCATATTAACTTCTGTAAGGTTAAAGTAACTAGCCAATACACCAAGTTCAGGTAAGTTCACATATAGTTTTGTTTGTGGTTCAAAGGTAATGTCAAATGTATCAAACTCTATAGTCTTTGGCACATAAGGACTTTTCTTTAGTTCATTAGCCGCAATGTCATTAGCCTGTCTAGTAAATATGATTTCATCGCCAGATGTTTGTCCTGTTACAGTTTCGCAAACAGCAACATCAGGATCTGATTCACCATCTGTAATATAACTATAAATATCCCTGGTCTTATTCCAGAAATAATCACCTGTCACAAACGGATGTCCTGCCAGATAAATGTTGGTTGTATCAGTACTCGCTTCTGCCTCATACAAAGTAAATTCATCAATCCCACTGTCAAATGTTAATTTGCCATAAACACCACTGCCAGCGCATAATTCTTGCATTGCATTTTGTTCAGCCAAATCACCCTGTTGCACAAATACTGGTGTGCCGTAGGCATCATCACCACCAAGCACAAATGATTTGTTTGCATAATTTTCAATGTCATCAGATACAACCACATTTCTATAGTCAGTGAAATCCTCACTGCTAGAATCAATGTCATTATCCGCATCGGTTATAACTGCAGGGTCTTGATAAAACTGCAATTGCATATCCTTATCTATAAACCACTGATAACCGCTTCTCTCTGCGCTTGTGTCTAATACATCGGCAATGTTTATAGCCCTTGTTTCCCAACCATTTTCTATTAATGAACCTGCATCAATAGTCCCTTGTTCAATCCCTTCTTGATACAAATAACTATCAACCATATCAGTTACAACATCAGTGCCGTATTCATCACTAGCAGCATAGTCAATCATAACTGTACGCCTTGAAGGTATGCCATTGTATCCAGTGCAACTAACTTCAGTCTGTATATTACCACCAGATTCATCATTCAATGACCTTGTAATGTTAGCAATAATGCCACCAAAATATAGTTCATAATTAATAAAAATCTTTACATACTGCCCAGCGTATACATCAAAATCAATAGCCAATCAAATCACCTCTCTTGTAAGAGTTTAGGTAAATTAATGTCTTGTATTTGTTTTAGTTCAGGTAATGTATGGTTATAATCTTCAACCCACTGTATTAATTTGTCATGTTGTTTGATTTCAAGTAGTAAATTATGCCTTAATTCAATAGGTGTACATAGTATAAGTTCTAATACATTTTTCGTTATTCGACCGTTAGCCAAGTAATCTAAAGCGGCCATTTCCTTAATCTTATGTTCCCACATCATAATGTCTAACTTGTGCCTTTTTTCATCAGTCAATTCACCTATCTGTGATTTCAAAGCACAAGCCTGCTGATAAAATCTCTTAAATTCTCTTTCAGTTTCATCAATTGACTTATTCATTTCTTGTAAACTATAAATTTTATTTTTCAAGTTAACTTTTTCACGTTTCAAATCCCATTCATCCATATCATATTTGGCATAACATTCTACCTTATGTGTCAATTCGTCTATATCAATTTCAAGTAGTTCTTTTTCTTTGTAATTTTCTTTCAGCCCACGCCATCTTTTGTATAGTTCACGCAATGACTGTTTATACATACCATATGTAGTACCACCACTTCTGGTTGTTATAAAAAAGTCTTGCTGAAATTGGCTGTGTGCCGTTTGATTGTCTTTAAATAGATCTTCTAAATTATACATATTATCCCCCTATATTGTAGAAGCTACTAGATTACGTTTTGCTACTATCATATCAGTTTTTGAAGCCCAACTATCGCCAGTTTGGTCATATTCATCACAATCCGCATAATTACTACTAACATATCCACCATAAACATACCCTTTCGCGTTAACTGTAGAAGCTGCTAAAATATATCTTGTGGGGTCTGGCATGTCAGTTTTCGAACTCCAACTATCACTGCTTGCAGTATACTCATCACAATCTTTATAAGCCGTAGTACCTGACTGAAATCCAGCATAAACATACCCTTTAGAATTTATAGTAGAAGCAGCTAAATTTCTTCTAGTTGGGTCTGGTCCATCAGTTTTTGAAGCCCAGCTATTACTAATAGAATTATATTCAAACATTGTTTTTCTTCTCAACCCTGAATCCCAACCATAAGCCAAATAGCCTTTGTCATCTATTGTAATTACTCCTGATTGCATTCTAGTATCTGAAACGTTAGTTTTTGAAGCCCAACTATTTCCCGTTTGGTCGTATTCATCGTTATCATTAATATACCCACCATCAAAACCTCCAAAAATGTACCCCTTCTCTAAAATTGTTGTCCCGTTTGCACTATTCCTTGCGGGGTCTGGCATGTCAGTTTTCGAACTCCAACTATTACTGCTTGCAGTATACTCATCACAATCTTTTAATCGACTGGCATCATTTCCACAATAAATATATCCTTTAGAACCTATTGTAGAAGCAGTTAAATCATTCCTTGCGGGGTCTGGCATGTCAGTTTTCGAACTCCAACTATCACCTGTTTGATTGTATTCATCTGTTTCTTTTAAATATTGGTTAGAAAAACCACCATATACATATGCAAATGCTGATGGTGCCTCATAAGTTGACTTTATCTGAAAACTAGCCTCATTCTCCCCACCTGCACGCTTGGTAATACTTAACGACCCAGCCCTTAAATATTCAGTCCTATCAATAAAACTATAAAGCCTTATTGTGTCCCCTTCTGTCATGCCTGTTATATCTGCCCCAACCACTTCAAGGGTATTAACATCAGTAAAAGTTACCTTCCTACCACCTCTTTCAGCGCTTGACTGTGACGTTGCCCGCCTAGTAGTGTTGACTATAAAGTCACCGCCACCAAGCCCATGTGCAGTTATTTTTATTGTATTGCCATCAGTCCCCGCTTCTGCTGTTGCTTCCCTTTGGAACTCTAATATTTGAAGTATACAATTATACGAATCAGCCATTTTTACACCACCTTAAAAAGAATATACAGCCAAGCAATTGCCCAGCTGTATATCATTGATTAATAAACACCCGCATATTTAAGTTGTCTTACAATCTTATTGGCCATGTCCCTTGCTTCTTCATCACTTCCAGTAAATTTGTTGCCTGTTATGTTTATGACAATACCTTTACCACTGCCACCACTTTCATTATACTTTTTAGGTACTACCGCCTCACCTTTGTGTAAGTATGCTAGCATATCATTTGGCACATAGTTAGTCCCTGTCGCAAATGGTGTTGCATAAGTACCACTTGGTGAATAACTTTTTTGACTGGTAGCATCTGCTTTCTTTCTTGAATAAGCTGTTGATATATTAGATATTTCAGGTATATTTATAAATGGTAGTTTGTTGGCGGCTCTTATTATGCCATTAACAGAATCTATTATCTTGTTTGCTCTTTGTGCAATCTTGTCGGCCATTATATCAAATACACTACCAACACCGTCACCCATAATTCCCATGGCTCTTAGTATTCCATCTTTCATTATTCTAAAATGTTCGGCAATGCCTGATGTATAACCACCTGTCATTTGTTTTAATCCAGATAGCCACAAATCCCAATCGCCTGTTATTCCACCAATAACCATTTTTATAAAACCTTCTATAACCTCTAATGATGTTTCAATAGCATTACCAATCAATCCCCAAGTTGTTTCTGTTGCTACCTTTATTAGTTCCCAATCTGTTTTAATTATTTCTGTAATTAGTGGACCCCATTTTTCCCAGAATATTTTTATATTATTTAATACATCTTCGATTATCTTTTGTATTTTACCCCATATTTCACTTGATTTTTCTTTTATATTATTCCATGCAGTAATAACAGCTTTTCTAAATCCTTCATTTTTATTCCATAATATCAATAGTGCAACACCAAGGGCAACAATACCCGCAATAACCCAACCAACAGGACCCATTATAAGTAACATGGCCTCTCCCAGTGTTGCCGCGCCACCTGCCCATGCTGCAAATGCAAATGAAATAGTTTTAACAACTCCTATTATTGCAGCAATAGCTCCTCCAAATTTACCTATAAAAATCGCAACTTTACCAATGCTTTTTGCCAGACTACCAAATATAAATAAAAGTGGTCCAAGCGCCGCAACTATTCCAGCTACTAAAACTATTGTCTGTTGTGCTCTTGGTGATAGACTGTTTAATTTATCCACAATCTTTTGAACATATTTAGCAAAGTCTTTTAATGGTCCATTATTCGCATCATAAAGTTTTATCATAAAAGTTTCGATACTGCCCTTTAATTCTTCAACAGCACCTTTCAAATTGTTCATTTTTTCTTTTGCAACATCAGCCGCCTTGACTTTATCCATGGCATTGGCCATATTTGTTACACCTTTTTCCCCTTCTGCAAAAAGAATATTAGCAGCTCTTATTGCATCAGAACCAAATATGATTTCCATTGTTGCAAGCCTTTGAGCATCAGTTAAACCTGCCATACTTGTTTTCAATGTGCCAGCAATGTCTTTCATGTTTTTCAATTTGCCTGCAGAATCAAAGAATGCCGAAGTCCCTTCTTTTGTAATTAAACCAAGTTTAGCAAAAGCCTTTCTTTGTTTATCTGTTGCAGGCTGTAAATTCATAAGCATAGTTTTAAGTGATGTACCCGCATCAGAACCTTTTAATCCATTTTGTGCGAATACTGCCAATGCTGTAGCTGTATCTTTAAATGTTAAACCAACGGCGGATGCAACAGCAGATGATGCAGCCAACCCAAATCTTAATTCTTTAACATCAGTTGCCGATGCATTCGCAGCACCTGCCAATATGTCTGCAGACTTAGCAACAGTCAAGTTATCTTTTTTGAATGCGTTCAATGCAGTGCTTGCAATCTCTGCCGCTTCTGCAAGTTCTATCCCACCTGCTGATGCAAGTGTTAATGCACCAGCTAATCCACCATTTAAAACTTGCTCTGTTGTCAATCCAGCTTTTAAAAGTTCTTGTATCCCGTCAGCTGCTTCTTTTGCACTATACTTTGTTTCTTTTCCTAAATCTATCGCTAGTTTTTTCATTTTAGACATTTCACTAGCTGTTGCATTCGATACAGCTTTTATCCCACTCATGGCTTCCTCAAAATCCATTCCTGCTTTTAGTGCTGCCGCACCAAACCCAACTATAGGCAAGGTAAGACCTACACTCATTTTCTTTCCAAGGCTCGCCATGTTGCTTCCTATTTTATCCATGCTGTTGCCAAAGTCTTTTGTTTTCTTTTTTGCGACCTCTAAAGATTTCTGCAATTGACTTATATCCGCGCCAATTCTGACTACAATATTCCTGATAACAGCCATATATTCACCACCTTATAAGTAAAGAAGGGGATCATCTCCCCCTCTTTGCTTTAGCTTCTTCGTGCTTTCTTTCTTCTTCTTCTAACAAGAAAAAGGCTTGCCATTCTGTTATTTCAGAACTACTAACCTTATCTAATAATTCACCGACCGTCATTTTCAATTCTTTGGCTAAACCAAAGTAGAATCTTCTTTCAGGTCGGTTTCGGAGTTTTTTACCATATCTTTTAAGTCCTGTTCCCCAATCCCTGATAATCTTTGAGCAATCGCAAAAACCTTATCAAGTGCTGAAGCACATTTTTTTGATAAAAGTTCTGCATCAGCATCGTTGAATAACCTTTTGTTATCATCCCCAACAATAGTTCTGACAACCAGCTTTGCCCTTATGTTATTCATATCAACTGTTGCATCCTTGCCAGTACCTTTTACTATACTAGCTTCAAA